>Ga0065720_1003048_pt1 | contig 48600 bp, 43 predicted proteins | sample Thericmetagenome_FD_59107 | JGI IMG/M metagenome (GOLD analysis project Ga0065720, IMG submission 59107) | Thermophilic microbial communities from the Joint Bioenergy Institute, California, USA of rice/straw/compost enrichment - eDNA_2 v2... | ecosystem: Engineered > Solid waste > Grass >... | reverse complement strand
CGCACCCCGCCCTCGCCGCGGTCGAGCCACAGCAGCACGGTCGCGCCCGGCGGCACGACGGCACCCGACTCCGGGCTCTGCGCGGTGACGACCGATCCCGCGGGCGCCATGCCCAGTGGCGTCTCCCGGTCGCCGGAGCCGGGCACGAGCCGGTTGGTCTCCAGCCGGCGCCGGGCGATCTCCAGGCTGAGCCCGACGACGTTCGGCACGGTGGTGCCGCGCCGCCTGCCCAGCCGCTTCTCACTGACCGACCAGGTCATGGCCACGTCCGGCTCGGCCGCCGGGGCGTCGGGCGCGCTCGGGCTCTCGTCGAGATCACGCCACTTCTCCCACGCCGACTGCCGGGTGACGCCGAGCCGGGTCGCGATCTCCGCCCAGGACCGCCCCCGCAGCCGAGCGCTGCGCACCGCGCGCAGCTCCACCTCGTCGAGCAGCCTGCGCACCTCGCCGACGTCGGCGAGGGCCTCGAGCGGGTCGGGCTCGCGGTCGCGGCTGCCCGGCTGGACGACCGCGTCGCCCATCCAGGTGCCGAGCCGTTTCCAGGCGCGGCGCGCCGCCCGCAGGCGATCAGCACCCACGATGTCGCTCCTCTTGTCAGGTTCGCTTGACGGATGTCGACAGGGTATCCTGACAGCGGTCTGGCCGCTGCCAAAGAGGTCTGCGCAGGTGGCCGCGCAGCATTACAGTGAGCGGGGTGACCCTTCCTGCGCACCTGCCTGCGGACGAGCTGCGCACCCTGTTCCTCTTCGCCGATCTCTCCGATGACCAGCTGGCCTGGATCGCCGAGCACGCCGACGTCGTCGAGGTGCCGGCCGGAGCGGACATCGTCCGCGAGGGCGAGCCGGCGTCCTGCTTCCACGTGCTGCTGTCCGGCACGATCTCGATGAGCAGGCTCGTCGGCGGCGAACCGGTGGAGACCACCCGCACCGACCAGCGCGGGGTCTACTTCGGCGCCGTCCAGTTCTACCTCCAGGACGACAGTGCCCGGCTGTACTCGTCCACGGTGCGCGCGATCACCGACTGCGCGGTGCTGGCGTTGCCGGCCGGGGACTTCGCCCGCCAGTTCAGCGCCTGGTTCCCCATGGCGGTGCACCTGCTCGAGGGCATGCTGATGGGCCTGCGCCGGGGCAACTCACAGGTCGCCGAGCGCGAGCGGCTGCTGGCGCTGGGCAAGCTCTCCGCCGGGCTCACCCACGAGCTGAACAACCCGGCGGCGGCCGCTGTGCGCGCCGCGGACGCCCTTCGCGACAAGGTCACCGGGATGCGCGCGAAGCTCGCCATGATCGCCGACGGCCGCATCGCGGGCGACCAGCTGAAGAAGCTGGTGATGGCGCAGGACGAGTTCGTCAAGAAGGTCCGCCACGCACCGGAGCTGTCCCCTCTCGAGGCCGCCGACCGGGAGGACGAGCTCGCCGACTGGCTCGACGACCACGGCGTCGGCAGCGGCTGGGACCTCGCGCCGGTGTTCGTCGCAGGCGGTCTCGGCGTGGAGGATCTCGAGGCCGTACGGACCGCGGCCGGTGACGCACCGCTGGAGGGCCCGATCCGCTGGCTCGCCTACACCGTGGAGACCGAGAGCCTCATCCGCGAGATCATCGACGCCACTACGCGCATCTCCGATCTCGTCGGCGCAGCCAAGCAGTACTCACAGCTCGACCGTGCCCCGTACCGGTGGGTCGACGTCCACGAAGGGCTCAAGGCCACGCTGGTGATGTTCGGCCGGAAGATCGGCGAGAACACCGGCATCCGCATCGTCAAGGACTTCGACCGCACCCTGCCGCAGATCCCGGCCTACCCGGCGGAGCTCAACCAGGTCTGGACCAACATCATCGACAACGCGATCGACGCGATGAACGGCTCGGGCACGCTCACCGTGCGCACCGGCCGCGCCGACGAGGACCGCTTGTTCGTCGAGATCGGTGACACCGGCCCGGGCATCCCACCGGACGTGCGCAAACGCATCTTCGATCCGTTCTTCACGACCAAGCCCGTCGGCCACGGCACCGGCCTCGGGCTCGACGTGACCTACCGGGTCGTGGTGAACCGCCACCACGGCGACATCCAGGTGGAGTCGGAACCGGGCAACACCCGCTTCCGCGTGCTCCTGCCGCTCACCGAAGACCCCGAGGACGCCCGCCGGTGATGCACGACCCGCTGGCCGCGGTCGAGGCCGGCTTCGCCACCCGCACCGCCGTCGAGGTGCGCCTCGGCGCCCAGGCGGTGATCGTCGACCCGGCCGACCGGGGCACCCCGCGGCCGCTGCACGTGCTGCTCGGCGGGCACGCCGCGGACGTCGCCTCGGTCGCCCGCACCCATCTGGAGCGCGAGGGTGATCCGGGCGCCGTCCGCGTGATCGTCACCCTGGACGAGGGCGCGCCGCCGCTGCTCTACCGGCGGGTGATCCTGCCGGTGCACCTGCGCAGCGACGACGCCCGGCGGGTGGCCGAGGTCCTCGACCACACCGAGACCACCCGGTTGCTGCGCCCGGCGTTCACGATCCGCACGGTGATCGAGTTCGACGGTGCGGCGCTCTACTGATCGCGGGCGGCCCCGGCCGACGGTTCGGCGATGCGGACGTCCGGCTCGGCCAGCCCGCTCGCGGCGAAGGCGGCGCGCACCGCGTGCGACACCGCGTCGACCCGGTCGAGCGGGGTGAGCGCGATCGCGGAGCCGCCGAAGCCGCCGCCGACCATGCGCGCGCCGAGCGCCCCGGCGACCCGCGCGGTCTCCACAGCGAGGTCCAGCTCGGGGGAGGAGACCTCGAAGTCCCCGGCGAGGGAGGCGTGCGAGGCGTCGAGCAGCGGTCCGATCTCGGCGAGCCGGCCCGCCTCCAGCAGCGCCACCGCCTCCTGCACACGCGCGATCTCGGTGACGACGTGGCGGGCGCGCGGCCGGATCTGCGGCGGCAGGGTCGCGACGGCAGCCAGGTCGGCGTCGCGCAGGGAGCCGATCCGCGCCACCGCCTCCTCGACGGCAGCCCGGCGCTTGCCGTACTGGCCGTCGGCGAGCGCGTGGCGCACCTTCGTGTCGATGACGAGGACGGCGAGCCCGGCCTCGGCGGGTGCGAACGGCACCTGCCGGGTATCGCCGCTGCGGGTGTCGATGAGCAGCGCGTGCCCGGCGGTGGCCAGCAGCGACACCGCCTGGTCCATGCCGCCGGTGGCCGCGCCGACGACCTCGTTCTCCGCCCGCACGCAGGCGGCGGCCAGCTCGGTGCGGGGCAGGTGCAGCTCGAACAGCTCGTCGACGGCGATCGCGGTGGCGCACTCCAGCGCCGCCGACGACGACAGCCCCGCACCCAGCGGCACCGATGCGGTGACGTGCAGGTCGATGCCGCCCACGCGGTGTCCGGCCGCGCGCAGCGCCCACAGCACCCCGGCGACGTAGCCCGCCCAGCCCTTCGGGGTGCCCGGGCCGATCTCGGACAGCTCGCCGTCGAACGTGCCCTGCTCGAAGTCACTGCTCAGGTGCAGTCGCTCGTCGTCGCGGCGGGACACCTGGACGACGGTGCGCTCGGCGATCGCGAACGGCAGGCACAGCCCCTCGGCGTAGTCGACGTGCTCGCCGATGATGTTGACGCGCCCCGGCGCCGACCACGTCCCGCTCATGCGGGCCCGACCTCCCGCAGGCGGGCGGCGATCGTCTCCGGCGTCGTGTCGCTGATCCACGCACCCGCGCCCGACTCGGAGCCGGCCAGGTACTTGAGCTTGTCCGGCGCCCGGCGCAGCGAGAACAGCTGCAGGTACATGCGGGTCAGCTCACGGCCGTCGCCGACGGGCGCCTGGTGCCACGCGGCGATGTAGGGCGGTTCCTCGCCGAAGAAGGCGGTGAACCGCTGCAGCAGATCCAGGTAGAAGACGGCGAGCTCATCGCGCTCCGCCTCGTCGAGGGCCGCGAAGTCGGGCGCCTGCCGGTGGGGCACGAGGTGCGCCTCGATCGGCCAGCGCGCCGCCGCGGGCACGAACATCGTCCAGTGCTCGCCGCGGCGCAGCACCCGTGTGCCTGCGGACTGCTCGGCCGCCAGCACGTCGGCCAGCAGCTCGCGGCCGGTGCGCTCGCGGTGGACCCGCGCCTGCGTGATCAGCTGCGTCGTGCGGGGCGAGAGGAACGGGTAGGCGTAGATCTGCCCGTGCGGGTGCTCCAGCGTCACCCCGATCTCGACGCCTCGGTTCTCGAACGGGAAGACCTCGGCGATCCCCGGCAGAGCGGACAGCTCCGCGGTCCGGTCGGCCCACACGTCGATCACCGTGCGGACCCGCGAGAGCGGCAGCTCCGGGAACGAGGAGTCGTGGTCGCTGGTGAAGCAGACCACTTCGCAGCGCCCGTCGGCGGGCCGCTGCCGCCACAGCGGGTTGTGGTCGACGTAGGGCTCGGTGCCCGGCACCGAGCGGGCCAGCGACGGGAACCGGTTCTCGAACACCACCACGTCGTAGGCCGGATCGGGGATCTCGGTGGGCTCGTGCCCCGGCCGGGTCGGGCACAGCGGGCAGTGATCGGCGGGCGGCAGGAACGTCCGGTTCATCCGGTGGGCGGCGAGCGTGACCCACTCACCGGTGAGTACGTCGAACCGCGCAGTGGAGGCGTGCTCGACGTGAGGAAGATCACGACTGTCCTTCACCGGCTGTCGCTCGGCCGTGACGTCGTCGAAGTAGATCAGCTCGCGGCCGTCGGCGAGGGAGGTGACAGTGCGGTTCATGGGCTGGGGGACCTCGTTCCGCTCGAAGGTTCACCGGTTGGCGGGACCCGGCAGCGCCGGCGGGTCCGCGCAGTTCAGCGCCCGTGCCCGGGGGAGTGCGCGGCCTCGGCGTGCCGTCCGCTCACGAACTCCTCCACCCGTGCCCGCACCACCCCCGCGGCGCCCTGCACCGCCGGGTGGTCGGCGACGCGCTGGTAGCTGCGCCGCAGCTGCTCGTACCGCTCGGTGCCGGCCTTGGCGCCGAGCACGTACCCGATCGCTGCACCCAACAGGAACCTGAGCATCTCGTCTCCTCGCCTCCGGGCCCCGGCCGCAACGGCCGACGATCCTTCATCCTGCACCAACGGCAAGGGGAGGGCCCGGGGCGAAGGGCTCCGGAGCGGTGCGCTATCTTCTCAGTACGCCACGCGGCGAGGCCGCAGGCGGACGGTCCTCCGTAGCTCAATTGGCAGAGCATGCGACTGTTAATCGCAGGGTTACTGGTTCGAGTCCAGTCGGAGGAGCCACTTCCCCCGGTCAGAGGCCCGGTCAGGCGCTAGGGTCAAGATCAGCCTCACCTTTGCCACCACGATCGGGTCGACTGCTCTCCGTCTCCGAAGGCCTCGAGGAGCGCTGGGGCGCCCGTTCGGGCGACCTTCCGCTCGACGTCGTTGTCTCCGTTGTCCGTTGCCATCGACACCTTCGCGTGCCCGAGCTGATGGCCGCCGGCCGGAGCGGTGAAGATCACGTCCCACGCGTTCGGGACGGACGCCGCTCGTCGGTGCCGCCGCACGGCGGTGCCGCGCACCTCAGCGTGCCGGTGTCGAGGTCCAGCGCATCCGAGGCGAGCAAGTCCATCGGACCCCGGAGCCGGTCGGTGGTGGCTCGAAGGACCGGCGCTGGCGTTCCCGCTGTTCGTGCGCCCCCGATGATCAATCCTTCATCGTGCACGCGCGCTCGGTGCAGAAGCTCGTTCCAGAATCGTCGTCCTGTCCCTGACGAAGAACGAACGACGAGGAGATGATCGCCGCTTCCAGCCGGACCGCGAACGGTGGCCGCTCACGGCCGGTCCACGTCCGGCACGATCACCTCGGGCTTGAAGATCACCCGGTAGTGCCAAGTGTCCACGGCGGCGCTGTCGAGCTGCTCGACGAAGTAGGACACGTTGTCCGACAGGCCGAGGAAGTGCTTCTTGTACTCCTCCGGGCCGGTCTTGCAGGTGACCTCCAGCTGGCGGTTCTCGTCGGTGATCGAGCAGCGGCCCTCGACGGACAGCAGGTACTTGTCCGTGATCCCGTTGAAGAACACCACCCGGCGGTTGATCTCGAACTGGTCGGCGGCCGCGGACAGGTTCCGCGAGGCGACGTCGGCGTCGGTGGAGCAGGCGGTGAGCACACCCGCCGATGTCGCTACCGCTGCCAGGACCAGAGCCGTCCGCGTGCGCACCTTCATCCTTCGTCCTCCACGTGTCATGAGCAGCCCGGGGTGGCCGCCCACCAACACTTACCGGACGGTAGGTGCAGCTTCCTCCGTGAGATCACGGAGCCTGGCCAGGTGGACGGGGTGATCTCTGTATCAACCCGGCTCGGCGTCCGTCGTGGCGTGCGGTGTTGATCGCGACCGACGCGGGCTGTTCCGTGTGGTCGATGTGCGTGGCGGGGGTGTCGCAGTAGTTCGGGGCGGTGCGGCGGCCGTCCTTGCGGGTGGTGGTCAGGTCGGTGGGCAGGGTGGGGGAGGTGTGTTGGGTGGGGTTGTCGCTCTTGATGCTGTTCTCGCGGGTGAGGATGCGTCGGTAGGTCGTGCGCGCGTCGTTGTCCTTGAGCGGCGTGGGGGGGCGGGGTCGTGGCGGGTTGCGGGCTGTTCTTGCGGGTGTTGGCTCGTTCTGCGGGGAGGTGGGTGACGAGGTCGGCCGTGTCGGGAGCGTCGGGTGGTCGTACGCGGACGTGGCGGCCGTGCCGGGCCTGTGTGCAGTGTTGTTCGAGCGTGTCGGGTGTGGTCTCGGTGGCGAGTTCTCGGGCGAGTTCGAGGATCGCCGCGGTCTCGCGTGCGGCGGCGGTGTTCTTTTCGCGCGCGCCGTCGCACCTGTGAGGCGAGTGCGGCGAGGCGTGCGGAGGGCCTGTCTCGGGTTCAGCCCCGGAATCTGTTTCGAACGGATGTTCCCGTTGATCTGCACGGCAAGGGGATGGACCACGGGCCGATGACCTGGGAGTCAACCGGCGGTGGTGGTGTCAGCTGGAGTTCCCCGTCGAGGGGTCGTCGAGGTGACCGCACCCTTCGTCCAATCCACCCGTCCAACGGGTGCGCGTTGCGGAGAGCAACCGCGGTCTCAGCTCGCGTGCGGAACGCGAGATGAGATGCATGACTCGCCGAACGCGATGCGGGACTCGCCGGGCGAAACGCGGACTCGTCAGGTGAGGTGGCCGCCGCCGAACACGTACGGAACGCAACTGCGCTCGAGGAGACCGAGCCCGTCGCGAACGCAGATGCGCCTCCCCCGATCTCGACCGCCCCGACGATGGCCAGCACGATCCCCAGCGGCCGCCCCGTGAACCACAGGAACTGCAGATCGGGAAGGACGAACACGAACACCGCTCCGAGGACCAGAAGCACGACACCGATCGAGTACCACACCCTCACGGCCGACATCGTCGAACGCGGCGAAGGGGGTTGTCGTCATTCCTTCGACCGACCTCGTCGTCGTTCCGACTCGGCGCGGGACGGAGAGCGGCTACTCTGGGGCGGCATGCAGTGCCCGCACGACGCCGAGGTCTTCCAGGCCGCTCGTCCGCGCCTGGAGGCGATCGCCTATCGCCTGCTCGGGTCCGCCGGGGACGCCGAGGACGCCGTGCAGGACACCTACCTGCGCTGGCTGGCCGCCGATCGTGAGCAGATCCGCACGCCGGAGGCGTGGCTGACGAAGGTCCTCACCAACATCTGCCTCAACCAGCTGACGTCGGCGCGGGCGCGGCGGGAGACGTACGTGGGGCAGTGGCTGCCCGAGCCGGTGCTCGCCGGCGACCCGATGCTCGGGCCGGCGGAGACCGCGGAGCAGCGGGAGTCGGTGTCGATCGCGGTGCTGACGCTCATGGAGCGGCTCTCGCCGAAGGAGCGGGTCGTCTACGTGCTGCGCGAGGCGTTCGGCTACCCGCACTCGGAGATCGCGCAGATCCTCGACATCTCCGAGGCCAACAGCCAGCAGATCCATCGCCGCGCGCGCCAGCACGTCGCGGAGGGGCGGGCCCGCCGCACGGTCGATGCTGCCGCAGCGCGGCGGATCGTCGAGGAGTTCCTCGCCGCGACGCTCAGCGGAGACACCGCGCCGTTGCTGAAGCTGCTCGCCGACGGCGCGGTCAGCATCGCCGACGGCGGCGGCAAGGTGCACGCGCGCACGACCCCGCTGGTCGGCGCGCTGGCGATCGCGCGGTTCCTGCGCAGCGTGTTCCGGCCGACGCCGGCCCGGCGCGCGCTCGTGCACTCGCTCGTCGGGGGCTCGGTGCAGATGCACGTGGCCGAGGTCAACGGCGGGCCGGCGGTGCTGTTCACGACGGGTGGGCAGGTCGTCGGTGTGCTCTCCCCGGAGGTGACGGCCGACGGCATCACCGCCCTGCACATCCAGGCCAACCCGGACAAGCTGGAGCGGATCTCGCAGCAGTGGGCAGCGGCCGAGCGCACGGAGCCCTACGCCACCGTCTGGTGACGCCGCTCACACCTCGTCAGGGATCGCGGGTCTGTCCGGTTCAAGGGGTGACAACGCACGAACCGGACAGGAGCGTCACCATGAACCACCGCATCGTCGTCCTCGGCGCCGGGTACTCGGGTGTGCTGGCCGCCGGCCGCCTCGCCCGCCGCCTCGCTGACGTCGAGATCGTCCTGGTCAACGCCGAGCCGGACTTCGTCGAGCGGGTCCGCCTGCACCAGCTCGCAGCCGGGCAGGACCTGCCTGCCCGCCCGCTGCGCGCCATGTTCGCCGGCACCGGCGTGGACGTGCGGCAGGCCCGGGTCACCGCGCTCGACGTGGCGCGGAAGGTCGTCGTGCTCCAGGACGGCGAACCCGTCGAGTACGACACCCTGATCTACGCGCTCGGCAGCACGCTCGCCGACCACGGGGTGCCCGGGGTGGCCGAGCACGCCCACCACGTGGCGAGCCGCCCGGCCGCGCTGCGGCTGCGCTCCCGTCTGCAGGACCTGCCCGCCGGGCGCACGGTGCTCGTGGTCGGCGGCGGGCTCACCGGCATCGAGTCGGCGACCGAGATCGCCGAGGCGCGCCCCGATCTGCGGGTCGCCCTCGTCACCGATCGCGAGCCCGGCGACCGGCTGGGGGCGAGGGCCCGCCGGCACCTGGACGCGGTGCTGAATCGGCTGCACATCACCGTCCACCCGCACACGCAGGTGACCGCGGTCGACGCGTTCGGCGTCTCCACCGCCGGCGGCGGGCGCATCCCGGCCGATGTCACCGTCTGGACGGTGGGCTTCGCCACCTACCCGATCGCCGCGGCGAGCGGACTCCAGGTCGACGGGGACGGTCGGATCGTCGTGGACGCGAGCCAGCGTTCGGTCTCGCACCCCGATGTGTACGCGATCGGCGACGCGGCCGCGACAGCCGCCGTCGGCGGCGAGACCATGCGCATGGCGTGCGCGGCCGGGGTGCCGATGGCCCAGCGGGTGGCCGACGTGGTGGCCGCGCGGCTCACCGGCCGGGAGATCGCGACGCCGCCGCTGCGGTTCTACGCCCAGTGCATCAGCCTCGGTCGGCGCTCCGGGATCCTCCAGCTCGTCACGCCCGACGATCGGGTTCTGCCCATCGCCGTCGTCGGTGCGGTCGGCGCGCGGATGAAGGAGCTGGTCTGCCGCGGTGCGATGTGGGCGATCACGCACCCGACGATGCTGATGCCGGTCCGGCGGCGCCGGGTGGCGTTGGCGGAGCAGGCGAGCCCGGTCGCGAGCTGAGTCAGGCCGGGCCGTAGACCAGGTGCGCCACGCCGTTCTCGAACGTCTCGCCGGCCAGCAACGAGAGTTTCGTCCGGGGTCCGCCGTCTGCGAACAGCCGCAGCCCGCTACCCAGCGCGATCGGGTAGACGAACAGGTGCAGCTCGTCGACCAGCCCGTCGGTGAGCAGGGCCCGCACCAGGGTGATGCTTCCGCTCACGAAGACGTCCCCGTCGGCGGACGCCTTCAGCGCCCGGATCTTCTCCGGGTCGTAACCGCCGATGACTTCGCTGTTCTTCCACGCCGGATCGGTCATCGTCGTGGAGACGACGTACTTGGTGGTGTCGTTGAAGAACGGCGCGCCGGGGTCGTCCTCGGCGGTGCGGGCCGACCAGGCGGGCGCGAACATCTCGTGGGTCCGGCGGCCGAGCAGGATCGCGCTCGACGAGCCGGTGAGTCCGCCGATGACCTCGCCCATCCGCTCGGTGAAACCGAACTCGAACGTCCAGTCCGGGTCCTGGACGACGCCGTCGAGCGAGGAGAACTCGTGGACCTTGATCTTCCCCATTGCGGGCTCCTTCGGGTCGTGGTGGTCATCGGTATCGACCACCGCGCCGGCCGGAACTCATCGGTCAGGGTGCGGGGGAGCGCACCACCAGCCCGTGCTCCATCGCGAACAGCGCCGCACCGGCCCGGGTGCTCACGCCGATCTTCTGGTAGATCCGCTCGATGTGGTTGCCCACGGTCTTGGGGGAGATGCCCAGCTGCTGGGCGACCTGCCGGCTGGTCGCCGCCTGCGCGACCAGTGACAGCACCTCGATCTCCCGCGGTGTGAGCCCGGCCGGGCTCACCGACGCCCGGCGTGCCCGGTGCCCGGCGCTGACCAGCACGGCCTCGACGGCGTCGGGGGCGAGCCGGCCCGCGGCGGCCTCGGCGCGCAGGTCGAGCGCGGCCTGCGCGGCCGAGCGGGCGGGTCGGTGCGGCCGCGGCCGGGTCAGCGCGTGGTAGCAGTCGGCGGCGGCGAGCACTCGGGCCGTCATCGGGATGGCCGAGCCGCTGATCCCGCGGTGGTAGCCGGAGCCGTCGAGCCGTTCCTGCACCATCGACGCCACCTCCGCGACGTCCGCCAGCGCCGGCATCCGCCGCAGCACGCGCGAGGTGTAGTAGGCGTGCAGCTGCATCCGCTCTCGCTCCAGCTCGGTGAGCGGGCCGGGCTTGTCCCAGATCGTGTTGGGGACGCCGGTGCGGCCGAGCCCCTGCAGCAGCCCGGCACGCCGCACCGTCTGCACGTCCGCCTCGGGCAGACCCAGCTTCGTGGCTGCTGCCGCGGCGAGATCGGCGATCTCCCGGGAGCGGCCGGTGAACCACGGCGACTTCAGGTCGACGAAGTCCGCGATCGCCTCCAGCGCCCGGTCCAGCTCGGCGTTGCGCAGCGGGCGCGGCGCCGGGTCGGCCGCGATGAGCTCGGCCCAGCTCGACTCGTCGGGCAGGCCGTCGAGCAGCGGCTCCGCGTGATCGATCAAGGCGTCGACCACGTCCGGGTCCAGCGAGGCACCGCGGCGGCGCAGCAGCTCCGCCACCGCGCCGTCGACGCCGCCGATGCGGTGGTGGACCTCGGCGAGGTCGGCGACGTGCACCACCCGCACGGGGAGCGCGATGTCCTCCCCGGCCAGTCCGGCGGGCTCGCCGCGGCCGTCCCAGCGGGCGAACGTCTGCGTGAGGCACTCGCGGACGGCGGGATCGAAGCCGAGCCGCGCGGCCAACTGCCCGGTCACCTGGCAGTGCGCCACCATCGACGTGCGCACCTCGGCGGCCCGGGTGGCCAGCAGCGACCCCACCGAGCGGGCCCGGTGCACCGGTCCGCCGACGGTCGCCGCACGGCGCACGAGGAAGCCCAGCATCTCCGGGCTGCCCAGCTCGACCTCGTAGGTCCCGGCCCGCAGCGCGACGTCGTCGCCGAACCGGGCGGCGAGCTCGTACGAGTCGGCCGTGCAGCCCACCCAGGCCAGCAGGGCCACCCAGAACGTGGTCCGGCGATCGGCCGAAGGCATGCCCAGTCGCTCCGCGAGCCCGCTCGCGATGAGACAGGCACGCGTGAGGTGTTCCATCGGTTGGCCGAGCCCAAGGTCCGCCGAAAGGCTCAGCGTTCCTACCAACTCGGTGAGCGACACTTGCTCGCCGGGCACGTCGGGCAGCGTACTGCCCCCGGATCGGGCTGTGATCGGCCGTCAGGTCCAGCGGCGCAGCAGCCGGCGTTCGGCCAGACCGAGCAGTCCGTCCGTCGCCTTTCCGAGCAGCGCGAGCAGGACGATCGCCAGCAGCAGGATGTCGGTGCGACCGGTGTTCTGGCTGTCGATCAGCAGGAAGCCCAGCCCGATCGACGACGCGATGAGCTCGGCGGCCACCAAGAACAGCCAGCCCTGCGCCAGCCCGAGCCGGATGCCCGACAGCGCCCCCGGCGCGATCGCGGGCAGTTGGACCTGCAGGAACAGTCGCACGCCCGACCGGCCGTAGGCCCGGCCGACCTCGACGAGCCGGTGATCGACGTGCGCGAGCGCGGCCGACACCGTCGTGTAGACGGGGAAGAACGCGCCGATCGCGACGAGGGTGATCTTGGGTGTCTCGCCGATGCCGAGCCAGAGCAGCAGCAGCGGAACCCACGCCAGCGACGGGACCGCGCGCAGCGCCTGGATCGTCGGCGCGAGCAGCGCGCGCAGCGGAGCGGACAGCCCGATCACGCCGCCGAGGACGAGCCCGACGCCGCCGCCGACCGCGAACCCGATCAGCACCCGCTGCACGCTGATCGCGATGTGCCGCCACAGCTCGCCGCGGCCGATCAGCTCCAGCAGCGCCGCCAGCACCGCGCCCGGAGTGGGGAGCTGCGACGGCGAGAACTCACCCGACGTGGCCGCCAGGTGCCAGACGACGACGAGCAGCGCGGGCACGACCAGGCCCAGCGCTGCCCGGGTCACGACGCGCCGGCCCCGCCGCGCGGCCGGCGGGGCGGCCGGGGCGACGGGGCGGACCTGCGGTTCGGCGAGCGTCACGCTCCGCCCGCCCCCTTGGCCTCCTGGGCGAACCGCGGCTCGAACAGCGTGTCGAGCGCGGTGCGCGCCTCCTGCTCCGAGCGCACCAGCCCGTCGGCGACGAGCAGCGGCAGCAGCCGGTTCAGCACCTCGCGCTGCGGCTCGCCGGGCACCGGGTCGATGTCGATCTGGGTACGGGTGAGCAGCTGCTGGCGGGCGATCTCCGGCTTGATCGACGCGGCGTTGGCCAGCGTCGTGACGGCGCCCTCCGGGTTGTCCTTGATCCACTGCCGGGCCCGCTCGTACGCGCGCACGACCGCGGCGGCGATGTCGGGCTTGCTCTGCAGGAAGTCCTCGTTGGCGTTGAGCAGGCCGTAGGAGTTGAAGTCGAGGTTGCGGTAGATCAGCCGCGAACCGGCCTCGAGCTCCGTCTGTGCCATGAACGGGTCCAGGCCCGCCCACGCATCGACGTCACCGCGCTCCAGCGCGAGCTTCCCGTCGGAGTGCTGCAGGTTGATGATCTCGACGTCGTCGCGGGTCAGGCCGGCCACGGCGAGCGTCTGCAGCAGGAAGAAGTACGGGTCGGTGCCCTGCGTGGCGGCGATCTTCTTGCCGCGCAGCTGCTCGGGGGAGGTGATCGGCGAGTCCTTGGTGACGACGATCGCCGACCACTCCGGGCGGCTGTAGATGTCGATCGTGCGGATCGGCGACCCGTTCGCGCGGGCCAGCAGGGCCGGGGTGCCCGCCGTGGAGCCGATGTCGATCGCCTTGGCCCGCAGGTTCTCGTTGGCCTTGTTGCTGCCCTGAGACAGCACCCACTCCACCGAGCCCGGGCCGAGCTCCTGCTCGAGCCAGCCCTGCTCCTTGATCACCAGGCTCTCGGGGTTGTAGTAGGCGTAGTCGAGGCGGACCTTCACGCCGCCGGAGTCCTGGGCGCCGACGGAGCCGTCGGTGTTCTCGCCCTGGGCGCAGCCGGCGAGGCCGGCGAGCGCGAGGACGGCGGTGGCGAGCGCGGCGAGTCTTGCCGAGAACGGACGCACGGGGTTCTCCAGGTTCGGGGTCAGGACGAGTGGTGCGAGGGCACACCGAGGCGTTCGAGCAGCTGGGCGCGCAGCGCCGCGAGGTGCGGATCGGCGCGGTCGCGCGGGCGGGTCTGCGGCACCTCCACGACGTGCGCGATCCCGGCGCCAGCGGCCGGGTCCTCGCCCGTGGCGAGCACGACCACGCGGTCGGCGAGCTGCAGCGCCTCGTCGACGTCGTGGGTGACGAGCAGGATGGTCGCCCCCGAGGTGCGCTGCAGGTCGTCGACGAGGTCCTGCATCCGCAGCCGGGTCAGGGCGTCGAGGGCGGCGAACGGCTCGTCGAGCAGCAGCACGCCGGGCCGGCGCACGAGCGCGCGGGCCAGCGCTGCCCGCTGGGCCATGCCGCCGGAGACCGCGCGTGGGCGGAACCCGGCGAAGTCGGCGAGGCCGACCGCGCTCAGCGCGGCCGTGACCTGTTCCTGCCGCTCGGCCCGCGGGGTGCCGTCGGGCAAGCCGAACGCGACGTTCTCCGCGAGCGTGCGCCAGGGCAGCAGGCGGTGCTCCTGGAACACGACCGCGGCACGCGGCTCGACGCCGTCGACCGGCACGTCGTCGACGAGGATCTGGCCCGAGGTCGGCCGGTCGAGACCGGCGACCAGGCGCAGCAGCGTCGACTTGCCGGAGCCGGAGGCACCGAGCAGCGCGACGACCTCGCCGGGCCCGATGACGAGGTCGACGTCGCCGAGCACGACGCGGCGATCGGCGCCGGTACCGAAGACGCGGCTGACACCGCGCAGCGTGACGGACGCAGGTGGGGCCCACGCCGATGTGGTCTGCACAGCAGAGGGTCCTGTCGGAAGAAGCGGATGACTTCGGGAGGGCTGGGGAAGAGCCTCAGCGACGACAGGCCGCGGTCACGCCGTAGCCGAGGTCCAGCCACACGCGCGCGACGAGGACGTCGCCGACCGACCGGAACTCGTTGTGCACGCGAGCAAGCTACGGGGCGGGCGAGCGCTCGGTAAAGGTGATGTTCGTCCGATGGGGACGGTTCACGGCGGTTATCCGCCGTTCGGTTCAGTCGCACTGCGCTGTTCGGCGTCGAGTCCGCTTCGGTGTGCGCTCGCCGTCGCTCGGTCGCCCCACGGCGAGGTGATCTCGATAATCGTTTTCGTCGTTTTCGGCGAGCGTCCTCGTTCTCGGCGAGCGAGTGCGTGACGAACGCAGCACCCGCGCCGCCTCGGCGACGCTCGCCGGACTGAACGTCCTGGGCCGTAACCGCCGTCCTGGCGGCGCACCGTGCTTCCCCTACGTCGGGGCGGCGCTGGTGTGGATCACCCACCGACCGGCGACCCTGCACCTCGCCGACCGGGTCGTGGTGGTTCAGGAGGGCAGGGTCGCCGAGCGGGTGTCCTAGGGCGAAGTCCTAGGGCGGCGTCCGGGGTGCGCGGTCCTCGCGACGGTCCCTAGTGGCAGTGCTTCGCCTGCGTCGCCGGCACGTCCAGCGCCGGGTTGCGGTCGAAGAAGCCGACCGGCTTGAGCGTGAACCCGGTGTACTCGACCGGCATCACCGGCCAGTCCTCCGGCCGCGGGAAGTGCGTGAGGCCGAAGGTGTGCCAGACGACGATGTCCTGCCCGTCGATGTCGCGGTCGGCGGCCACCCACGCCGGCAGGCCCGCGCCGCCCGGGTTCTGGTTGACGAAGTCGCCCGCCGGGTAGCGCTCGGCCGGGTCGTAGCGGGTCACCCACAGCGCGTTCGTCGCGAACGTGGCGCGGCGGTGGATCGACGAGCCCGGGTCGGCCAGCATCGTCGCCCCGCCCTGCGGGTGCAGCACGTACGCGACGGGGCCGCCGAGCCCGTTCTTCTTCTCCGTGTTGACGATGTGCCAGGTCCGGGCCCGGTCCGGCGCGGCCTGCCGTTGCGCCTGCGACTCCCGGGTGAGCCGGGTGCGCGAGCGCGTGAACGCGTTGCCGTACGGGTTGCCCTCGCCCATCGGGATCCGCACGGCCTCGACCTCGTCGACGGCGTTGGCCAGGCCGTCGACCATCATGTCCAGCCGCGCGGAGAACAGGTGCTGGTGGTACGGGGCACCGAGCCCGGGCGCGACCTCGGTCGCGTAGTCGCCCGGGGTGGCCGAGGTGAACAGGATGCCGGTGGCCTTCACCTCGAGCTGGATGGTGCCGTCGAGGTAGAGGTACCAGTAGAAGCCGTAGTCGTAGTTGCCGATCGGGGCGAAGAACGAGATCACCAGCCGGCGCTGGCGGCGCACCTCCCGCGATCCGGTGAACAGGTCGGTGTGCTTCCACAGCACCCCGAAGTCCTCTTCGTGCATGCAGATCGCGTTGGTGATCGTGCGCGGGTTGCCCAGGTCGTCGGCGAGGACGGCGTCGACGTAGTGGATGTCGCCCAGGCAGTCGCAGCCCAGCTGCAGCGAATCGGCGTAGCGGGCGAACATGTACTCGCCGCAGTCGAAGTAGTTCTGCCAGAACCGCACCGGTGACGGATCGGCGTACGGCACCACCATCTCCGCGATGGACGCCCGGTAGCAGATGGGGCGGCCGTCGAACGAGATCTGGTGCAGGGTGAGGCCCTCGCGCTCGTTGAACCCGATCCGCAGGTCCCATCTGCCCCACTTCACGTGCCCGTCCTCGACGGTGAACGAGCGGCCCTCGGGCTGGGTGATCTCGATCGGCTTGAGCGAGTCCAGCGGTGACCCCTGCACCTCGGGGTCGTCGAAGTTGCCGCTGGTCTCCGGCACGGGCACGTCCTGGTGGTCGATCACGCGGTCGACCGAGCGGGCGGTGAGGTCGACGTAGGCGACCAGCCCGTCGATCGGGTGCGCCCACGGGTGGTCCTTCTCGTGGTCCTGGCGGAACCCGAACGCGCGCACGATGCGCCTGCCGACCTCGTCGGGGTAGTCGTAGACACCCGCCGACAGCGGCACGGCCCGCACCGTCGACGGCTCGATCCCGCGGCGCTCCAGCGCGGCGAGCCACTGCGGATCGGCGTTCAGGATGCCCTCGATCATCTCGAACTCGGTGTCGATGATCGGCGGCTGGCCGTCGCGCGGCGGATCGAGTTCGCGGCTCGACACGACGCTGCGGTCGGTGGCCGAGACGACGGTGTCCCACGAGCGGCCGGTCGACAGGTCGAGCAGCACGGCGCGGAAGCGGCGGTCGACGGGATCGCCGGGCGAGTGGGCGAGGACCTCGGCCTTCGGCGGCTCCTCGAGCGCGAAGAACGCGACGCGGACGTGCTCGGTGAGCAGACCGGCGTCGACGAGCACGTCGCGCACGGCGGTCACCTCGGCCTCGGTGGTCATGCTCAGCGGATGGACCGTGCGGGCTTCCAGGGTGGTCATGTGCGACTCCTCTCAGCGGCCGGAACGGGCCCGGCGCTCGGTGCGGTTCGGCGCGACCAGACCGCACCGATGACGAACGCCGCCACGAGGACGGCACCGATGGCGGTGGCCAGCGTCGGCGAGCCACCGATGAGTGTGGGGAAGTTGGAGATCGTCAGCCAGAGGCAGACGAGGAGACCCGCTAGCCCGGCGAGCGGCGCGGCGAGCGTGTGCCAGGGGCGGGTGTCGACCCGAGTGCGCCGGAAGAACACGATCACGGCAGCGCAGGTCAGCGCCATGAGCGCGAGCACGCCGAGGGTGGCGGTGCCGGCCATCCAGGCGAACACCTGCGTCACCGGGTCCATCCCGGCCAGCGCGAACACGGCGATGAGGACCAGTGCAGTGCCGGTCTGGGTGAGTGAGGCGATGTGCGGCGAGGTGTGCCGCGGATGGCTGCGCCCGCAGGCCTCGGGCAGCGCCCCGGAGTTGCCGAGCGCGAAGAAGTAGCGCGCCAGCACGTTGTGGAACGACAGGATCGCGGCGAACATGCTGGTCACGAGCAGCACCTCGGCGATGTCGCCGGCCGCGGTGCCGAGCACCTTCGTGATCGTCGTGATCAGCATGGTCCCGGGATCGGCGCTGGCCTGCTCGACGGCGGCGGCGTCGCCCCACGCGGACACGACCGCCCAGCTGGACAGCGTGTAGAAGGCCCCGATGACCAGCAGCGCGGTGTAGGTGGCGCGGGGGACGGTGCGCAGCGGGTCGCGGGCCTCGTCGCGGAACACCGCGGTCGCCTCGAACCCGATGAACGACGCGATCGCGAACATCAGCGCGATCCCCAGCCCGCCCGAGAACACCTCGCCGGGATGCAGGAACGCCGTCGAGAGGCCCTCGACCGATCCGCCGCCGGTGGCCACGACGACCGCGTCCATGACCAGCACGATCGCCACCTCGGCGATCAGCAGCACGCCCAGCACGCGGCCGGACAGCTCGATGTGCCGGTAGCCCAGCGTGCCCACGATCGCGACGACCACGATCGCGCACAGCCACCACGGCAGCGCCGGGCCACCCCAGTGCTGCACCAGCTCGGCGAGCACCGCGCCGATGTAGCCGTACACGGCCAGCTGCACGGTCGTGTACGTGACGAGCGCGAGGAACGCCGCACCCAGCCCGGGCGGGCGGCCGAGCCCGCGCTCGACGTAGGCGTAGAAGGCGCCGGCCTGGGGAACGTGCCGGCTCATCGCGCAGAAGCCCACCGCGAACAGCAGCAGGATCGCGGAGCAGAGCGCGAACGTCGTGGGGAACGCGGGCCCGTTCCCCGCCCCGATGCCCAGCGGCACCGTCCCCGCGACGACGGTGAGCGGCGCCGCGGCCGCCACCACCATGAAGACGATCGATCCGACGCCGAGCGAGCCCGCGAGGCGGCGGCGGTCGGTGTCGGGTTCCGTGCTGTGATGAGTGCCCATGTCCGGTCTCCCACCGGTCGGACGACAGCGACGGCGGTCACACTCACCGGGCAGCGGGGAGGGGTCAAAGGTCGTTCTCGCGCGGCGGGAAACGCCGCGGCGGAATTCTCGTTCGAGACTCGGCTCACTGTGACCTGCTCCGGTTACCGTGCCGCGCATGGCCGCAGACGTCCCGCCGCTGCGTGACCGCTCCCCGGTGGAGGGGCTGCGCCGTCGTGGGTTGGGGCCGCTGGCGGTGTTCGCGCAGTCGGTGTCGGGGGCTGCGCCGTCGGCGGCGATGGCCGCGACGCCGGTGATCGTGGCCGCGTCGGCCGGGGACGCCACGGTCGTGTCGTTCCTGGCGGCGACGCTGCTGATGCTGCTGGTGGCCGCGTGCATCGGGCAGTTCACGCGACGGATGGCCGCCCCGGGTGGGCTCTACACGCTGACCGCGAAGGGGCTGCCGCCGGGCGCGGCGTTCGCCTGCGCGGTCGGCCTCGTCGTCGGCTACGGGCTGCTCGCCGGGGGCGCCCTCGCCGGGGCGGGCCAGTACCTGGCGGAGTTCGCGGCGATGCTCGGCCTGCGGCTGGGCGGGCCCGGCACCGCGGCCGTCGTCGTGGTGGTCGCGGCGGGGGCCGCGGTGCTGGTCCGGCGCGGGGTGCGGCTATCGGCGCGGGTGGTGCTGCTCGTGGAGAGCGCGGCGATCGGGCTGATGGTCGCGGTGTTCGCGCTGCTGCTGGTGAACGGGCCCGCGCCCGGCCCGCCCGCGGACGTGCCGCCGCCGACGGTCGGCGGGATCGCGGCCGGGGTGGTGCCGGCGATCGCGGCGTTCATCGGGTTCGAGGTGGCCACAGTGCTGGGCGCGGAGGCGCGCCGGCCGTTCCGCAGCGTGCCGCGGGCGGTGGGGGCGACGGCGGCGCTGGCCGGGGTGCTGTACCTGTTCGCAGCCCAGACCCAGGTGTTCGGCTTCGCCACCACCCCGGGCGGGCTGGCCGCCCAGCAGGATCCGGTGCTGACACTGGCCGTGGCGCGGGGGTGGGTGTGGGTACCGCTCGTGCTGGACGTCGCGTTGGTCGCGTCGTTCCTCGCCTGCGCGCTGGCCTCGCTGACCGCCCTCTCCCGGGTGCTGTTCTCCCTGGCGAAGGACGGGGTCGCGCCGGCGGCGCTGGGCCGCGCGCATCCGCGCCACCACACCCCGCACGTCGCGCTGGTCGCGATCGTGCCGGTGGTCGTCGTGCTGGCCGGGGCGGTCGCGGCCGGGGTGCCGATCGGGCACCTGCTCGTCGTGCTGATCACGATGGCGACCTGCGGGTTCCTCGTCTCCTACGTGCTGGTGTGCGCGGCGGCCCCGTTGTTCCTGCGCCGCATCGGCGAGCTGACCGCGGGCGCGGTCGGCGCCGCCGCGGTGACCGCGCCGGTGCTGCTCGTCGCGCTGGTGGCGTTCGTCGTGGTCTCGCCGCTGCCGTCGGCGCTGCTGGGGGCCTTGGCGGTGCTCGGACTGGCCTGGTACGGGTGGGTGCGCTGGGCCCGGCCGGCCGAGCTGGCCGGGATCGGCGTCTACGACGAGACCCTGTCGACCGACGTCCTGGGAGGGCCGCGGTGACCGCACCGCTGTCCGGCCGCCAACCCAAGGCGGTGCGCAGCGCGCTGGCCGTGCTGGAGGAGGTCGTCGCCGCTGGTCCCGGGGTGACCGCGAAGGAGATCTCCGCCGCGCTGCGCCTGCCGCCGGCCACCACGTACCGCCTGCTCAACCTGCTCGTCGCCGACGAGTACTTGGTGCGGCTGCCGGACCTGAAGGGGTTCGCCCTCGGCCGCCGCGCTGCCCGGCTCGCGCTCCCCGCAGCGCCCGCCGTCCCGACGGCGGCCCGCGCCGTCGTCGAGCACCTCCGCGCCCAGGTGCGCTGGGGCGTGCACCTGGCGTCGTTCACCACAGGCCAGGTCGTCATGATCGATCCAGACCCCGATCACCCGCCGACCGCGGCCCCTGTGCTGGCACGGTTCCCGCAGGCCAGTGCGCTCGGTCGGTTGCTCCTGGCCGAGCAGCCGGACTGGCGGGCGCTGGTGCGGGAGCTGCGGGCGCTCACCCCGCACACCGTCAGCACTCGGGCCGAGGTCGAGGCCGCGCTGCGCGAGGTCGAGAGCGCGGGCTGGGCCCGCCAGCTCGGCGAGCTGCACGCCGACCGCGGCTGCCTCGCCGTGCCGATCCGGGCGCCGGGCGACGGGCGGCTGGTCGCGGGGCTGGCGCTGGCCGGGCCCGTGGCCCGGGTGGCGGAGCCGAACGGCGCGCTGCTGGACCTCATGCGGGAGCACGCCGAACGGCTCGCGCCGCTCTTGGCCTGACTCAGCTCGAGGTGCGGCGCGACCAGATCGCGCCGGCGACGAACGCGGCCACGAGGACCGCGCCGATACCGATGGCGAGTGCGGGCGAGCCGCCGATGAGGACGGCGAAGTTGGTGACCGTCAGCCACAGGCAGAACAGCAGCCCGGCCAGCCCGGCGAGCGGCGCGGCGAGCGTGTGCCACGGGCGGGTGTCGACCCGGGTGCGGCGGAAGAACACGATGACCGCTGCGCAGGTCAGCGCCATGAGCGCGAGCACGCCGAGGGTGGCGGTGCCGGCCATCCACGCGTACACCTGGGTCACCGGGTTCAGCCGGGACAGCGCGAACCCCACGACCAGGACGATCGACGTGGTGGTCTGGGTGATCGAGGCGATGTGCGGCGAGCCGTGCCGCGGGTGGCTGCGGCCCAGCGGTTCGGGCAGCGCGCCGGAGTTGCCGAGCGCGAAGAAGTAGCGCGCGAGCACGTTGTGGAACGCCAGGATCGCGGCGAAGATGCTGGTCACCAACAGGGCGTCGGCGATGTCGACGGCCGCGGTGCCGAGCACCCTCCTGATCGTGGTGAGCAGCATGTTCTCCGGATCGGCCGTCGCCTGGCGGACGGCCTCGCCGTCACCCCACGCGGACACGACAGCCCAGCTGGAGACCGTGTAGAACACCCCGACGAGGATCAGCGCGGCGTAGGTGGCCCGGGGCACGGTCCGATCCGGGTCACGGGCCTCGGAGCGGAACACCGCGGTCGCCTCGAACCCGATGAACGACGCGATCGCGAACATGATCCCGATGCCCAGGTCGCCCGCCACGATCTGCGCGGGGTGCAGCCACGCGGTCGACAGCCCCTCGTCGGGTGCGCCGGCGGCCGTCCCGCCACCGGTCAGCACCACGACCGTGTCCATGACCAGCACGATCGCCACCTCGCAGCAGAGCAGCACGCTCAGCACCCGCCCGGACAGGTCGATGTGCCGGTAGCCCAGGAACGCGACGACGGCGATGGTGGCGAACGCGCACAGCCACCACGGCAGCGCCGGCCCGCCCAGCCGCACGATCGTCTCGCCGATCACATCGCCGATGAAGCCGTACAGGGCCACTTGCACGGCCGTGTAGGTGGCGAGTGCGAGGAAGGCCGTGCCCAGCCCGGGCGCCCGGCCGAGCCCGCGCTCGACGTAGGAGTAGAAGGCGCCGGCCTCGCGCACGTGCCGGCTCATCGCGCAGAACCCCACTGCGAACAGCAGCAGGATCGCGCTGCACAGCGCGTAGGTGATCGGGAACGCCGGCCCGTTGCCGAGGCTGATGCCCAGCGGCACCGTACCGGCGATGACGGTCAGCGGCGCCGCGGCCGCCACCACCATGAAGACGATCGAGCCGACGCCGAGCGAGCCCGAGAGCGTGCGACGGCCGGTGGATTCGGTGCTGCCGGTGTGGCCCATGGCCGGTCTCTCCCGCGGGTCGAGCGAGGTGCGCGACCGGGAGTTCGCGGTGCGGGTGAGCGGTGTTATCGCGGCGCGGGTCGGCCGCGGGAACCGAGGTGCCCGCACGCGGGCGCCGTTCTGTGCGTGCCGGCTCGACGACGATCGTCCGCAGTGACTGGGTACCGCGCTGCAGCACCTCGCACCTCGGGGCCGGCCGGGCGACGAGCTCCTCACCCGCCGCCCGGGCCGGGTTCGGTCAGCTCAGCCCGACAGCGCGCGGGCGCGGTGCTCCACCCACCGCACGGTGGAGTAGAGCAGCTGGCTCGCGCCCGGCATGAACGCCGCACCGTGGTGGTAGCACGGGTCCATCGTGGTCACGAACAGCTCGCCGGCGGTGGAGACCGTGTCGTAGTAGGTGGTGGCCCCGACCATGGTGCCGTCCTCCTCGACGCCGACGAGCGTCGTGGCGCCCTCGGGTGGGGTCAGGACGCCGTGGTGGTGCCAGATCATCGCCCGCTCGGAGAAGTAGTCCCAGATCGGCTCGTCGGTGCGCTGCAGGCGCATGTGGTTGTCCTCGCCGGTGCGCCACCACCAGAAGTTCGTCGGCCGTGGTTCCCAGCCGACGCCGGGCAGCCACTGCTCGGCCGCGTTCTGCCCGAACACCGCGAGCACACCGCCGCGCTCGGCGACCCCGTAGATCGTCTTGCCGTGCTGGGCGAGCAGCTTCGGGTGCTCGCGGTCGGCGACGATCACCGCGTCGACGTCGCTGAGATCGTCCGGGGTGAGGTCGTAGAGGTAGATCGGGCGGAGCCGGTACGGCTGCAGCGCCGGCTCGTTCAGCGTCGTCAGGTGTGATCCTGAGCCGCCGTGGATGAACGCGATCTCCGGGGTGCTCATGCCGTTCCCTCCAGCCAGCCGAGGATGTTCTCGCCGAGCCGGGCCGTGGTGCGGTGCGGATCGACGAAGGTGATCAGGTCGACGCCGCCGTGCACGACGACCTCACCCGATCCGAGCGGGTAGGTGTAGTCGATCGGTGCCTGCAGGGGGCCGACGCCGTTGATCGCGCGGCCGCCCTCGGGCAGGGGCAGGTGGTAGCCGCGGCCGTAGAACCCGGCCACGCCGATGCGCTCCAGCTCCTCGAACGAGTGCGGCCCCGGCACGCCCGTGCGGTACAGCACGTCGCGCAGGTCGATGCCCTCCCAGATCGGGTGCGGGCTCAAGCTGGTGATCTCCAGGTCGCGCGGGCCCTTGTAGGACAGCCGGCGCCAGGGGACCAGCCCGGTCAGGAACGGCTCGGCGACGTGCCCGTTGACCAGCAACCGGCCGCCGGACCGGACGAAGTCCTCCAGCAGGTCCCGGTGGCGGCCGAGGAACACCTGGTCGCACGACGATGCGAGGTTGATCCCGGAGATCGAGCCGAGGTCGAGCTCCGGCAGGTCGTAGAGGTCGTGCTCGACGAGGCCGGCGGGGGGACTCGGCATTCCGATGGAGTTGGGCGAGCCCGGGTCGAGCAGCAGCGACACGGCGCGGGTGCGGGTCGGGGCGCTCATCGCGCACCCGCCCCGACGCCGAAGTCCGGCACGACGATCCGCTCCTCGCGGCCGCCGACCGGCACGTCGATCGTGCTGATCGGCAGCCCGTACAGCTCGGTCAGCGTGTCGCCGGTCAGCAGTTCGGTGGTGGCGCCGATCCGGACGTCGTCCGCGTCGACGATGAGCATCGTCCGGTCGGCGATCCGCAGCGCGTGATCGGGATGGTGGGTGGTCATGACGACCGTCATTCCTTCCTCTGCGAGTGAGGACAGCACGGCGAGCACGCGGCCCTGGTTGCGCAGGTCCAGCGCGGACGCGGGCTCGTCGAGCACGAGGGTCTGGCACCCGGAGGCCAGTGCCCGGGCGATGAGCACCATCTGGCGCTCGCCCCCGGAGAGCCGGGTGAAGGGCCGGTCTGCGAGGTGGTCGAGCCCGACCCGGGCGAGGGCCTCGGCCGCGATCCGCCGGTCCTCGCGGGACGGGGTCGAGAACACGCCGATGTGGCGGGCCCGGCCCATCAGCACCATCTCCCGGACCGGGTAGGCGACGGGGGCGCTGTGGCTCTGCGGGACGTAGCCGACGGCGCCCCCGTGCCGGACCCGTCCGCTGGTCGGGGTCATCAAGCCGGCCAGACACTTGATCATGGTGGTCTTCCCGCGGGCGTTCGGCCCGAGGACCGCGAGCACCTCGCCGGGCTCGAGGGCCAACGTCACCTCGCGGAAGATCCACCGGTCGCCGTAGCGGTGGGAGATCGCCGTCGCCTCAATCACCGAGCCACACCTGCTTACGGAACCGGGTGAGCAGAACGATGAAGAACGGGGCGCCGATGATCGCGGTCAGGATGCCCAGGGGCAGCTCGCTCGATGTGAGCGACCGCGACAGCGTGTCGATCAGCAGCAGGTATCCGCCACCGACGAGCAGCGACGCCGGCAGCAGCACACGGTGGTCGCTGCCGACGATCAGCCGGCAGATGTGCGGCACGACCAGGCCGACCCAGCCGACCACCCCGGAGACCGCGACCGCCCCCGCGGTGATCAGCGAGACCGCCACGAGCAGGACGTTGCGGGTCGCCTTCGGCGGGACCCCGAGCGCTGCGGCGTCCTCCTCGCCGAGCGAGAGGATGTTGAGTCGCCAGCGCAGGGCCAGCGAGATCGCGACGCCGGCCAGGATCGGCACCGCGGCGACGAGCACCTTGCCGTAGGAGGCCGTGGCGAGCGACCCGAGCAGCCAGAACGTCACGCTGGGCAGCGTCCGGTAGGGGTCGGCGAGGTAGGACAGCAGCGAGACGAGCGCGCTGAACAGCGCGCTCACGACCACCCCGCCGAGCACCACCATCAGCAGCGGCGCCGACGACGATCCGATCCGCGCGATCGCCAGCACGAGCACCAGCGCGAGCAGACCGGACAGGAACGCGCCGCTCACCAGCGCGAGGCTGCCGAGGCCGAGCACCAGCGCGAGCACCCCGCCGAACGACGCCCCGGCTGAGACCCCGATGACCTGCGGGCTGACCAGCGGGTTGCGGAACACGCCCTGCAGGACCGCGCCGCCGAGGGCGAGCCCGCCGCCGACCAGCAGCGCGAGCAGCACCCGCGGCATGCGCACGTCGAGGACGGTGGCCGCCTCCTGCGGGTACCAGGTCTGCTCGATCGGCAGGACCTGCCCGATGAGCATCCGCGCGACCTCGACGGGCGGCACCGCGTAGCGGCCGGTGGCCAGCGCGACGATCGTGATCACGACGACGACCGCTGCGATCACGACGAGGGCGAGCCAGTCGCGCAGCCGCTGCCGGCGGCCGCCGGCCTCCTCCGTGCGGGGCGGCTCGGCGGCCGCGGCAGTGCGCGCCTCGGTGGACACGGACGTCTCAGCGGCGGAAGACACCGTAGCCCGCCGCCTCCGCGTTCGCGTCGAACCGCAGCAGGTTGTCGATCTGCTCGTCGGTGATCGTGCGGCCGTAGAGGAACTCGTAGTGCTCGCGGATCTCCGAGCGCAGGTCGACCTCGTAGGTGTCGGGGTGCAGCAGCGCCGCAGCCCACTTCCACATCAGGTGCGACTCGGCGCTCGGCGGGTCCCACCAGAACCCACCGGACGGCACGGCGTAGACCCGCTTGTTCTTCACCGCGTCGATCCCGGCGAGTGCGGGGTCGGCGTAGATGTCGGCCGGGGTCAGCTTCGTCATGGCCGAGGTGAAGATGACCTCGGGGTTCCACTGGATGAGCTGCTCGACGTTCACCGCGCTCGTCGTGGAGTACTCGAGGTCGGCGCCCACGTTCTCGGCCCCCGGCAGGGTGAGCCAGAAGTTCATGTAGGCGTCCTTCGAGCTCATGCCCGCGTTGTAGCCGCCGTCGCCCGCGGAGCGCAGGAAGATCGTGCGCGGTGCGGTGGTCTGCTGGGCGGCGAACGCCTTCAGCTCGTCGATCGTCTTGTGCATGCGGTCGAGGAGCTGCTGGCCGCGCTCCTCCTTGCCCAAGAGCTTCGCGAACATCCTCACCCAGGTCTCCAGGTCCTCCTGGGTGCCGTACTGCAGGCCGATCACCGGGTAGCCGGCGGCCTCGATCGGGCCGATGAACGTGTTGTAGTCGCCCTGGTGTGCCCACTGGATGACGACATCGGGGTCGATCTGGATGATCGTCTCGACGTTCGGTACGAAGTCCGGGCCGGACACGACCGCGTTGTCCAGCGCCTGCGGGAACATGTCGGCGAACGTGCTGCCCTTGTCCCGCGCGATCGTCGACTGGTTCACGCCCTTGATCCGGTCGTAGCTCTGGTCGAGCGCTGTGATCATCGACGGGGCGGGGATCACCGTCGTGACGATCTTCTCGATCGGCTTGGTGAACGTGTGGGTCTTGCCGCGCTGGTCGGTGATGACGATCGGCTCGGCCAGCTCGCCGGACTCGGCGGTGGTCTGGTCGACCGGGGCGCGGCTGGAGCAGGCAGCGAGCGCGAGCGCCGCCGCGAACGTGACTACGGCAGCGACGACGCCTCGGCGCTTCGATGCGCGGAAGCGCGGTCCGGAACGGGGGAGCATACGACCTTCCTTCCGTGACCTCGGGTTATCCGGGGGTGACCAGTGACTCCCGAATCGAGGCAATGGGAACCTAAAGAAAGGATAGGGACGCCTTATTTAGTAGTGAAGTACTACGTGACGTCGCTCGCGAACGTGACCGGCGTCCGCAGTGCGCGGTCCGGGCTGTTCCCCCTGGTCGGCGGTGAGGCGTGCCGACCCGGCCGCAGGTCGGGACGGCGGTGGTCACGTCGCGGTCACTCTCCGCACCCTGTCCTCATGGTCGGGTTCGGCCCCGGTCCAAACCGGTTGACCCGGCTCGGGGTGAGACGGTGGTCTGACGAGGAGATCGACACGCACCGTCCGAGGAGCACATGATGACCGGCCTGACCGCGCGACCATCGGCGATCCGTCCGCGGGTGGTGATCGCGCTGCTCGTGGGGTCGGCGTTCGTCATGATCCTCAACGAGACGATCATGAGCGTGGCGCTGCCCGCGCTCATGGCCGACCTGCAGATCGGGCCGAGCACCGCGCAGTGGTTGACCAGCGGTTTCCTGCTGACGATGGCGGTGGTGATCCCGGCGACCGGGTGGGTGCTCTCCCGGTTCGCCCCGCGCAGCATCTACCTCGCGTCGATGACCCTGTTCAGCGCGGGCCTGCTCGTCGCCGCCCTCGCACCCGGCTTCGGGGTGCTGCTCGTGGGCCGGATCGTGCAGGCGATCGGCACCGCCGTGATGGTGCCGCTGCTCATGACCACCGTGCTGCGCCTCGTCCCGGCCGAGCGGCGGGGCGCCACGATGGGCACGATCACGATCGTCATCGCCGTCGCGCCCGCGGTCGGCCCCACGCTGTCCGGCATCATCCTGGCCGCCCTCGGCTGGCGGTGGATGTTCTGGCTGGTGCTGCCGATCGCGCTGGTCGCGTTCGCCGTCGGCATCGCGCGGCTGCGCGTGCCCGCCGAGACCCGCCCCGTCCCGCTCGACGCCTTGTCACTGGTGCTGTCCGCGGTGGCGTTCGCCGGCATCGTGTTCGGGCTGTCCGGCATCGGCGGCACCGCGACCGGTGAAGTGCCGGTGGCGCCGTGGATCCCGGTCACCGTCGGTGCGGTGGCGCTCGCGGTGTTCGTCGTGCGCCAGCTGTCGCTGCAGCGCGCCGACCGGGCCCTGCTCGATCTGCGCCCGTTCACCCACGGGAAGTTCGTGCTCGCGCTGGGACTCATGCTGCTCGGGATGATGGCCCTGTTCGGGGCGCTGATCCTGCTGCCGCTCTACATGCAGGACGTCCTCGGCGCCACGCCGTACGCCACCGGCCTGGCCCTGCTGCCCGGCGGCCTCGCGATGGGCCTGCTCGGCCCGGTGGTCGGCCGGCTGTTCGACAAGTTCGGCCCGCGCCCGCTCGTCCTGCCCGGTGCGATCGTCACGAGCACCGCGCTGTGGCTGTTCACCCTGCTCGGGGAGCAGTCGCCGCTGCTGCTCGTCGTGGGCTTCCACGTGCTGCTGACCTGCGGGCTGTCGTTCATGTTCACCCCGCTCATGACCGACGCCCTCGGCTCGCTGCCCGCCGACCTCTACAGCCACGGCAGCGCGATCGTCACGACCCTCCAGCAGGTCGCGGGAGCCGCGGGCACCGCCGTCTTCATCACGATCATGACCCTGGCCTCGCAGTCCGGCGGCGCCGTCGACGCGGCGGGCACGCACGCCGCGTTCCTCGTCGCGGCGATCATCTCGCTCGCCGTCGTGGCGCTGTCGGTGCTCGTCGGGCGTGGGGCGCGGGCGCCGCAGGTTCCGGCCGCGACCGGGGGACGGTGAGCTCGGGGCGAGTCGCGGTTCCCGTGTCGGCGAGTCGGCCGGGGGATGCGGTGGCCCGGGATGCGCTGGTCCCGCCTGAACTCCTGGGAACGGCGCTTTCGTCAGCGACGTCGCTCACGAAAGTCGGGTTCGTGGACTTCGGGCTGTGCTACGCACCCGTACGGCGTGAGATCAATCCTGTCGCGCCGTCCTCCGCCGGCGGTTAGCATCCCGACCGTCCCCCGGCGGCGTCCGCCCCGGGACGCGTGAGCTGGACGGGCGAGGAGCAGCGATGGGTGTCGTCGCGGAGAGCGAGGTGGCCGTGCAGGCCTGCTCAGCCGCCGTGCACCCTGCCCGCACCCACTGACCGCACGAGTCACCGAGCCGCGCGCTGCCGCAGGACGTGCTGGCGCGCGCTCGTGCGCCTGCTCCCGAAGGACTTCCATGAACCCGCTCACCGCTGCCCAGATCCGGGCGTCGTTCGTCAACGCCACTCGTCGCGAGATCAGCCAGGCGACCCTGCCCGATCTCGACGCGCTCCGCTGGGACCGCCTCGACTACCTCGGCTGGCGCGACCGCAAGGCGCCGCTGGCCGCCTACGTCGTCGTCGAACTCGACGGCGCCCCGACCGGCATCGTGCTGCGGGCCGCCGACCGCGGTGACGGCGCGCCGCGGCGCGCGCTGTGCACGTGGTGCGAGGACGTGATCGAGATCGCCGACGTCACGCTGTACACCGCTCGCCGCGCCGGCGCCCCGGGTCGCAACGGCGCCAGCATCGGCACCCTGGTCTGCACCGACTTCCGCTGCTCGGCGAACGTGCGCCGCCGGCCGACCTCGGCCGAGGCGGGCACCGGCGCCGCGGAGATCCGTGAGCTGCTGGTCGCCGGACGCGTGGCCGGCCTGCAGGAGCGGTGCGAACGATTCGTGCGCGAGGTCGCCAGCACGCGCTGACGGCGCTCACTCCAGCACGTCGTCGATCACCACCGTGATCTCCGCCGCCGTGAGCCCCGTGATGTCCCGCACCGCGGTGGCCACGGCGGCGCGAACCCGGTCGGCCAGCTCGTGCAGGTCGTACCCGAACCCTGCCGCCAGCGTGATCTCGATCGCCGTGGTGCCGCCCGCCACCCCCGCGGTGACCCCGGTGTCGGTGAGGGCCACGCGCACCCCGTCCACCTGCGCCGCCGCCTCACGGGCGGTCACCGTGATCACCCGCGCGGCGATGCGCAGCTCCCCGTCCGGGTCGGGGATGATCGCGTACTCGGGCCGGGCGAGCGTGGAGCGCAGCCGCTGCAGCAACTTGTCGATCTTCCCCGGCGGTGCGGTGACGGGTTCCGCGGCGAGGGCCGCCAGCGGCGCCCACTGCTGCTGGTACTCCGCCAGCGCGGCCTGGCAGTGCACGCAGCCCTCCTGGTGCGCGTCGCGGACGTGCGCTCGACCCGCGGCCACCTGCTCGATGACGTCGTCGATCGGCCGCCCGCACACGAGGCGTTCGGGCGGCGATGCGTGGTGCTGGTCCCGGTCGGTCATGTCCACGCCCGCAGGTGCTCGAGGAGGACGCGCCGGGCACGGTGGAGGCGCCCGCGCAGCGTCGACTCGGGGATGTCCAGGATGGCAGCGGCGTCGTGGTAGCTGAGCTGCTCGATGTCGACGAGCACGACCGCGGCGCGCAGGTCCGGCGGCAGGTTCAGCACCGCGGCGATGGCCGCCCGCAGCTGGCCGCGTGCGACTGCCTGCACGTCGGCCCCGGGTGCGGTGCTCAGCGCGGTCTCGTCCAGCTCGTGGTGCTGCCGCGCGCTCGTGATGTGGTTGATGCACCGGTTGACCACGACCCGGTACAGCCAGGTGGTGAACCGGCTCTTCCCGGCGAATCCGGCCAGCGCCGTCCACACCTGCAGCACGACGTCCTGGACGATGTCCTCTGCGTCGTGCGGATTGCCCACCATCCGCAGCGCGATCCGGTAGATCCGGTCGCGGTGGCGGTGGACGAGCACCTCCCACGCGTCGATCGACCCCGAGCGGGCCTTCGCGATCAGCCAGTCGTCGGCTGCCGTGTCGAGTCCGCCGGGCCGATCCTGCCCGTCAGCGGCCACCGGCGTCCGGCCGGTGGTCCACGGGCGTGTCGGGTTGCACGATCAGTGATCCTGCTCCACCTCGGTGGAGCCCCGCTCCTCGGCCCGGCGCCGGGCGATCTCGCCGACGAGCTCGTCGAAGATCGGTGTGGCCGGGAAGGCGTTCTCGTCGGCGGTCTCGATGCCGTACGGAGGGGTCTGCTCGGCAGTCGTCATCCCCTGGGCGTCCCTTCGGGTCGTGCTGGGTCGTCCGCGGGCAGGAGCGTGACCTGCGCTTCGGCGATCCGGCGGGCCAGGAGCTCCGCCAGATCCTGGACGGCGTCGCGGCCGTAGGCGGTCGTGAGCCAGAACATGACCTCGCGGGCCATGCGGCCGGCGCGTTCGGCGTCGTCGTTGTCCCGGAACGCGGCGACGACGTCGTGCATCGCGGCGGAGAGGGCGTGTTCGTACACCGTCAGGCCGCTGGTTCTCGCCACGTGCACCCCCTGTCACTCCTCTGCCCGCAACGGCGCCGGCCGGCCCCCGTCCGGCCGGCGCCGTTCTGATCTCTCGGACAGCTCGGCACCGCGATCCTCACACTACTGTGATCGGCATCACTTCTGGAGTGCGTACGGCCCTGTTCCTGACGTTCCGGCTGGCATAGCCTGCGGGCTCCGACGCAGAGCCGAGCCACCGGAGGCCTCGATGGCGGACCAGAGCGGTGCCACCCGAACCGGCGCGACGGTCGAGGTGCTGGAGGCGATCACGGCGGCGTTCAACGCCCACGACCTCGACGCGATCATGGCGTTCTTCGCCGACGACTGCTCGCTGGACCTGCCGCGGGGCACGCAGCCGTGGGGCCACCGCGTCACCGGCAAGGCCGCCGTCCGGGAGGCGCTCGCCGGGCGCTTCGCCGGCCTCCCCGACGTGCACTACGGCGACGACCGGCACTGGGTCAGCGGCGATCTCGGCGTCTCGGAGTGGCTGCTCACCGGCACCCGCGCCGACGGCGAGCAGGTGCGGGTGCGCGGCTGCGACCACTGGGAGTTCCGCGACGGCGAGGTGGTCCGCAAGGACTCCTACTGGAAGATCGTCGAGTAGGAGATCGCCGAGCAGCGCCTCGGAGTAGGAGATCGCCGAGCAGCGCCTCGACCAGGTCAGTGATCGAGTGACGGCGGGTCGATCGGCCCCCACTGGTTCACCGTGGCCAGGTCGACCTCCCGCGTCTTCGGCCCCATCGGGTACTCCTCCTGCCCCGGCCGCGGCTCCCCGTACCCCTTCGCCTCGTCGTGCACGTCGTCGATCTGCGTGAACAGCTCGACGACGTTGCCGTCCGGGTCGCGGTGGTAGGTGAACAGGTTGTGCCCGGGGCCGTGCCGGCCGGGACCCCAGTGCAGCCGGTGGCCGTGCTCGGCGAGGTGGTCGAGCAGCGCGATGAGGTGGTTCGGGTCCCGCATCTCGTTCGCGACGTGGTGCATGCCCTGGTACTTCGTGCTCGCCATGGAGGTGGCCGCGTGGTGGTCGGAGTTGCACCGCAGGAAGACGAAGAAGCAGCCCACGGTGTCGGACCAGCGGAGCCCGAGCAGGTCCTGGTAGACGCTCTGCATCGGGGCCGGCGCGGGCGGGTAGGCCGCGACGTGGCCGAGCGTGGTGGGCCGCAGCGGGGGGGGGGTACCCGTCGACGCCGGACGGGTCCTGGCTCGTCATGAGGTGCAGCGGCACCCCGGTGGTCGGCTCCTCCAGCACCAGCACGTCGGGCGTGCCGGGGCCGATGTCGGTCGCCGCTGGGTCTCGAAGCCGGCTTCCTTGAGCCGGCGGGCGGCGTCGTCGAGGTCCTCCCACACCTCGTAGCCGACGGTCGTGCGCGCCTTCCCCGCGCCCCTCGTGATCGCGACGCAGTGGTGGTCGGTGCCGGTGGTGAGGAAGGCCTGGTCGGGGCGGACTCGACCAGCTCGAACTCGAGGACCTCCGTGTAGTACTCGACGAGGCGGTCCACGTCGGGGGCCTCGAACCCGACGTAACCCGGCGTGGAGACGCGGACTGCGGACTGCGGAGCGGTCATCGGCCCAGGTCCTCTCCAGAGGTCCGTTCGGCAGGTCGGTTCAGCAGGGTCCGACCAGTAGGGTCCGACCAGCCGGAATCGACGACGGGGTTGCTCAGCCGGCCCACGCCGTCGATCTCCGCGACGACCTCGTCGCCGGGCTGCAGGAAGTCCCGCCTCGGGGTAGCCGACCCCGGCCGGGGTGCCGGTGGCGATCACGTCCCCCGGCTCGAAGGTGACCAGCTCGCCGGCGGCGGCCACCAGCTCCCAGATCCCGGTGACCATGTCAGCGGTGCTGGAGTCCTGCTTGACGATCCCGTTCACCGACAGCCGCAGCGCGATCGGTCGTCGACCAACCAGTCCGGGACGATGCCGGGCCCCATCGGGCAGCTCGCGTCGCCGGCTCTGGCGGGACCGGAGAGGGCCTGCTGAGCTGGTCGCGCGCGGACACGTCGTTGAGGAGGGNCCAGTCGGCCACGTGATCGTGACCATCGGCCGGCCCGACGCCCGATGCCCGTCGGTAGATCACGACCGCGAGCTCGACCTCCCAGTCGATCATCGGGCCGGGCCGGCAGTCGGATCTCCTCGTCCGGGCCGACGACGGTGGTGGTCGGCGGCTTGAAGAAGAGGTACGGCTCGACCGGTCCGGCCGGCGGTGGGACGCCCATCTCCTGCAGATGGGCGTGGTAGTCGGCGCCCGCGCACAGGATCTTGCGGGGGTAGCGCAGCGGCGCGAGCAGCACAGCGTCGGCCACGGGGGCCATCAACGTCCGATGCTCTGGCGAGCCGGAATCAGCCGGAGTCGGATGCGGCGTCGGAGCAGTCGCAGAGCAGCAGATCCAGCGCGGCGTCGACGAACGGCGTGCCGCGGCCGGGGGCGTGCGCCTCCACGACGCGCCGCGCGCTGCCGGACAGGTGGCGAGCCATCTCGACGACCGCGGCCTTCCCGTCGCCGTGGCGGACCGCGTCGAAGATCGCCTGGTGCTCGCGCTGGCGGGCCTCGAAGTCCTGGGTGTTGGTGAGCTGGTCGATGCGTACGTAGCGCTCGCTCTGCTCGGCGTAGGAGCTGATCGTGCGCAGCACGGGCGCGCCGCTGCGGCCGACGAGCAGCCGGTGGAACCGCCGGTGCGCGACGGTCCAGCTGGCGTAGTCGCCGGCGCGGTACGTGCGGTCCATCTCCTTGTGCGCCGCAGCGGCGCTGCGCACCTCCTCGCGGGTCATCCGGCCCGCGGTCAACCGGGCGCCGAGCGACTCCAGGGTGATGCGGGCCGCGTAGAGCGAGTCGAGCGCCTCGGCGTCCAGGCCGAGCACGACGCTGCGCTGGTTGGGCTCGGCCGAGACCAGCCCCTCCTCCTGCAGCATGCGGAACGCCTCGCGCAGCGGGGTCCGCGAGACCGCGAGCACCCTGGCCAGCTCGGCCTGCTTGAGCTGGGTGCCGGGCGGGATGGCGCCGGAGATGATGAGATCACGCAGGTACGCGTGCACGCTCACGCTGGTCTGGCGCGGATCCTCGATGCGCAGACCCTCGCGGCCCGCCAGGAGCTCGCCGATCGACACGATTCGAGTGTATGCACGCGCGACTCGGCGTGCGTCAATCAGCCCACGTTATTTGACAGTTCACATGAAACTGTCGACAGTTATCGCGATGTCCAACGGTGGTCGCGGAGCCCCTGCTGCCCGTCGACGCCGGCGCGTCGATCAAGCAGGGCCGGTGGGGAAGTGTCCGTTGCGGAACACGTCGTCCAGCTCGGCGACCTGGAAGTCGAGGTGGCACAGCCCCGGTTCGCCGCCCTTGGGCACGGCGAGCTCGTGGCGCACCTCGTCGATGCGCATGAGGCAGGCGGCGTCGCCGATCCAGTCCGACACCCGCGCGTTGAACGCGGTGGACCAGAACCGGTGGGCCTCGGCGACGTCCGGCGCATCGAGGCAGGGGTGGCCGAAGCCGGTGATCCCCGCCAGCCGGCCCGGCGCCACCGGCCGGGCGAGCGTCTATTGGCCGACGACCAGCTCGATGCGGTTGCCGAACGGGTCGTCGAACGCGAGGAAGCCGGCCACCCGCCGTGACCGGGCCGCGGCGGGATCGCCCCGGTGCGCGGTGACCCCGCGGGTCTCCAGCTCGGTCCCGGCCAGCGCGAGCGCCTCCTCGTCGCGCGCCGTGAAGCCGGAGGCGAGCACGCCCGAGCCGCCCTCGACGAGCGCGAGGCGATGGTGACGCCCGTCGGCGCGCAGGTACGCGACCCGCTGATCTGCGTTCACATCGGGGTGCTCGGCGGTCGCCGCGGTGCCGTCGGCATCGACGTCGCCGACCGGTCCCAGGCCGACGACGTCGACGGTGAACCGGGCCGCACTGTCGAGATCTGCTGCGCCAGAGCGGACGTAGGCGATGTCGGTCAGCTCGATCATGCCGTCCTCCCCGTCGGCGGTGCCCCGTAGCACAGTACAGAGTGAATACACTTTTTGAATGTCAACTCCGGCGCTCAGGGGAGCGGGCCGGACCGAAAGGGCAGGGCGGCCTGCGGGATCCGGCCCGTCCCCCGTTGCAGCCCGGTTACCCCCGTGCCACCGTGACCGACATGACGTCGTTCGAGGTTCCGGAGTTCACCGAGGAAACGATCTTCACCTGGGGTGCCCCGCCGTTGAAGTTCGGTGCGGGTGCGGTCGACGAGATCGGGTTCGAGCTGTCCGGCTACGGCGTCAAGCGGGTCCTGATCGTCACCGACCCGGGCGTGAACGCCCTCGGTGCCCCGCAGCGGCTCGCCGACACGCTGCGCCGCTACGAGATCGAGTCCGAGATCTTCGACGGCGTGCACGTCGAGCCGACCGACGACTCGATGAACAAGGCCGTCGAGTACGCCCGCGTGCAGGGGCCGTGGGACGGGTTCGTCGCGATCGGCGGCGGCTCGGCGATCGACACCGCCAAGGCCATCAACCTGCTCACCACCCATCCCGGCGAGCTGATGGACTACGTCAACAAGCCGATCGGCCGCGCCATGGTGCCGCCCGGGCCGCTCAAGCCGCTCGTCGCCGTCCCGACCACCGCGGGCACCGGTTCGGAGTCCACCGCCATGTGCGTGCTGGACATCCTGTCGATGAAGGTCAAGACCGGCATCAGCCACTGGCGGCTGCGGCCCACCCTCGCCGTCGTCGACCCGCTGCTGACGATGACCCTGCCGCCCGAGGTGACCGCGGCGTCCGGCATGGACATCACCTGCCACGCGCTGGAGAGCTACACCGCCCGCTGGTACGCGCACTTCGACCGCAAGAAGCCCGAGGAGCGGGTCACCTACTGCGGGTCCAACCCGGTGTCCGACCTGTGGTGCGAGAAGTCGCTGTCGCTGCTCGCCCGCTCGTTCCGCCGCGCGGTCGAACGCGGGTCGGAGGACCTCGAGGCGCGCACCGACATGATGATGGCGGCGACGTTCGCCGGCATGGGCTTCGGCAACTCCGGCGTGCACATCCCGCACGCCAACGCCTACCCGATCGCGGGCATGGTGAAGGACTACCGGCCCGCCGGCTACCCGCAGGACGAGCCGATGGTGCCGCACGGCCAGTCCGTGTCGCTGACCGCGCCGGAGGCGTTCCGCTACACCTTCGACGCCGCCCCGGAACGGCACCTGCGCGCCGCCGAGCTGCTCGACCCGGCCGCGGACAAGGAGAACGACCCGCGCGAGCAGCTGCCGGCCGTGCTCACCCGCCTGATGCGCGACATCGGCATCCCCAACGGCATCGGTGGGGTCGGCTACACCGAGGCCGACGTGCCCGAACTCGTGCCCGGCACCATGAAGCAGCAGCGGCTGCTGGCCACCTGCCCGAAGACGCCGACCGAGGACGACATCGCCCGGATCCTCGCGAACTCGATCGAGAACTGGTGATCTGAGGCGCAGAACACCGCCCGGCGCGCGCGTGACCGGACCCGACAGTTCAGACTTGCGGGCGTGAGAACGCCCGCATCGACGGTCCCGACCACCGACCTCGCCGCCGACCTCGCCAAGGTCGTGGGCGGAGAGGTGCGCTTCGACGCCGCCCACCGCGCCATGTGGGCGGCCGATGCGTCCAACTACCGGAAGGTGCCGATCGGGCTGGTCCGCCCGCGCGACGAGGCCGACGTGGAGGCCACGTTGCAGGTCTGCCGGGAGCACGGGGTGCCGGTGCTCCCGCGCGGCGCCGGCACCTCGATCGGTGGCCAGGCCGTCGGCACGGCGGTGATCCTGGACTTCACCCGGTACATGAACAAGGTGCTGGAGCTGGACCCCGAGGCGCGCACCGCCCGGGTCCAGCCCGGCGTGATCTGCGACCAGCTGCGCGACGCCGCGGCCCCGCACGGGCTCACGTTCGGTCCCGACCCGTCGACGCACAACCGCTGCACGATCGGCGGGATGATCGGCAACAACGCCTGCGGTTCGCACTCCGTGGCGTGGGGCAAGACCGTCGACAACACCGAGCGGATCGAGCTCATCACCTACCGCGGGGAGCGGTTCGACACCGCCGACCCCACCGGCGACATCCCGCGCAGACTCGCCGACCTGCACGCGCGCGTGGGCGAGCGGGTCCGCGAGACCTACCCCGATCTGACCCGCCGCGTCTCCGGCTACAACCTCGACCAGCTCCCGCACGACTTCGCCAAGGCGCTCGTCGGCGCGGAGGGCACGCTCGGGGTGATCACCGCCGCGACGATGAAGCTCGTCGAGTCGCCACCGGTCCGCGCCCTGGCCGTGCTCGGCTTCCCCGACGCTTACGTGGCCGCCGACAACGTCATGGTCGTGCGGGAGCTGCAACCGCTGACCATCGAGGGCATGGACTCCGGGCTGATCGCGGCCCTGCGTGCGCACAACCCGGTGGAGACCGCGTCGAGGGCGCTGCCCGACGGCGGCGGCTGGCTCTACGTCGAGACCGGCGGCGCCACCCGCGAGGAGGCGGAGGCCAAGGCGCACGCCGCCGTCAAGGCCATGCGTCCGTACGGGCTGGTCGACGCGCTCGTCGTGTCCGATCCGGCCCGCATGCGCGCGCTGTGGCGCATCCGCGAGGACGGCGCCGGCATCGTCACGCGCGACGTCGACGGTGGCGAGGCCTGGCCCGGCTGGGAGGACGCCGCGGTGCCGCCCGAGCGGTTCGGCGCCTACCTGCGCGAGTTCGACAAGGTGCTGGAGCGGCACGGCCGCCGCGGCATCTACTACGGCCACTTCGGCGACGGCTGCCTGCACGTGCGCATCGACTTCGACCTGATGACGCGGGCGGGCATCGCGAACTTCCGGGCGTTCATGGAGGACGCCGCCGACACCGTCGTCCGGCACGGCGGTTCGCTCTCCGGTGAGCACGGCGACGGGCGGGCCCGCTCGGAGCTGCTGCCCCGCATGTTCCCGCCGGACATCATCGCGGCGTTCGAGGAGTTCAAGGGCATCTTCGACCCCGACGACCGGATGAACCCCGGCTGCATCGTCCGTTCGGTGCGGATGGACCAGGACCTGCGCGTGTTCGTGGGGATGCCGGGGCTCAAGGGCGAGCAGCACCTGGCGTTCCAGCACGACCGCGGCGACTTCGGCCGCGCGCTGCGCCGCTGCCTCGGTGTGGGCCGCTGCGTCACCCCGCACGGCGGCGTGATGTGCCCCAGCTACCGGGCGACGGGGGAGGAGAAGAACTCCACCCGCGGTCGTGCCCGCCTGCTCTACGAGATGGCTACCGGCGACGTGATCACCGGTGGGTTCGCCGACGATGCCGTCGCCGACGCGCTCGACCTGTGCCTGTCGTGCAAGGGGTGCAAGACCGACTGCCCCGTCGGCGTGGACATGGCCGCGTACAAGACGGAGTTCCTGGCCCGCCGCTACGCCGGCAAGATCCGCCCGGCCAGCCACTACTCGATGGGTGCGCTGCCGCGGTGGATGCACCTGGTCGGCAAGCTCCCCGCGCGCGCCGTGGACACGCTCAACCGGCTCGCCCAGGTGCCCGCGCTGGCCGCCGTCGCGAAGAAGATCGGCGGCATCGCGCAGGAGCGGAAGATCCCGACGATCGCGCGCGAGCGGTTCACCCGCCGCCCCCGCCCGGCCCGGCCCGGTCACCGCGGCCGGCTGCTGCTGTGGGCGGACACGTTCACCGACCACTTCGACCCGGCCATCGCCGAGGCCGCCGTCGACGTGCTGGAGTCGCTCGGCTACTCCGTGGAGCTGCCGCCGAAGCAGGTGTGCTGCGGGCTGACCTGGATCTCCACCGGGCAGGTCCGCACGGCGCGCAAGGTGCTCTCCCGCTCACTGGCCACGATCAAGCCGTGGCTCGACGCCGGGGTGCCGGTCGTCGGGCTGGAGCCGTCGTGCACCGCGGCGCTGCGGGCCGACGCCACCGAGCTGCTGCCCGCGGACCCGGTGGCCAAGGCCGTCTCCGGCGGGATCCGCACGTTCGCCGAGATCCTCGCCGAGCACGTCGACGAGCTGCGCGAACGGGCGTCGGGCAGCCGCAAGGCGCTGGTGCAGCTGCACTGCCACCAGCACGCCGACCTCGGCTCGGAGGCCGATCGGAAGGTGATGGCCGCGCTCGGCATCGACGCAGAGGTGCTCGACTCGGGTTGCTGCGGCCTCGCCGGCAACTTCGGCTTCGAGAAGGGCCACTACGAGGTTTCGATGGCGGCCGCGGAGCGGGTGCTGCTGCCCGCCGTGCGCGCCGCGGCCCCGGACGTCGAGGTGCTCGCCGACGGGTTCTCCTGCCGCACCCAGCTGCGGCAGGCGGGCACCCGGGAGCCGGTGCACCTCGCGCAGCTGGCGGTGCAGGCACTCGGACTGGGCGGCTGAGCGCTGATCCCGTCAGGACGGAGACGGCCCGGTCCGCGGTGCGGCCGCGGTCGGGCCGCGTCTCCTCCTCCAGCTCGATGAAGATCGAGCTGGGGCCGTCTCGCCGATGTTGCAGCCCTGGTGCTCCTGCCGTGCGTGGCGTCTCCCGGGTGGTCGCGGTACTGCAGCACCCGCAAGGTGACGGATCCACCGCGGGCGGCGGAGCACCGCACGAGTCGACCGGATGGCCGCAGCGAGGACGGAGCAAGCGAGGACGGATCAGCCTGCGAAGCGGACGGCGGCCGGGGCGCCCTCGGCGAGGAACGCGGCCAGCGCATGCCCCTCGCGTTCGACGTCGGCGCGCTCGGCTGCGGACAACCGGCGCAGCGGGTGCACGGTGACCCCCTCGGCGTCGCTCGTCCACGTCGCGGCCACGCGGCCGTCGACGAGCAGGACGCGCTCGCCCGCCGCGGACAGGTTGCGGTGCTCGTCGTCGATGATCCGGCGGCGATCGGAGTAGCCGAGGACGGCGTTGTCGAACGCGGGCAGGAACCGCGGCGGTGCCGGGGTGTCGGGGTGGGGCAGGGGAGCGTCGGGGACGTCGAGCAGCTCCCGGCCGCGCGCATCGCGGAAGATCCGCAGCTGCGGACGGATCCGCTTGAGCACCTCGGGCAGCCCGGTGAGTCCCGACCACGCGCGCACATCCGCGCTGCTGGCCGGCCCGTACGCGCGCAGGTAGCGCAGGATCAGCTCGCCGGCGTCGGCCGGCTCGCGATCCGGCGCCCGGCCCAGCCACGCCTCCATCGTCGTGTACGCGGCGGGCAGCGCCGTCGGAGTGCTGCCGCTGCCCCACACACCCCGCGGAGGCACCTGCACCAGTACGACGACGCTCCCCAGCGCGTCGGCGAGATCACGCACCTTCACCTGCGGCCAGCGGTCCGCGATCCGGCGCGCGGCGTCGGGCAGCCGCAGCGGCTCGGCGTGCAGGTGGGGGCGCCCGGCGGCGGCCAGCTCGGCCAGGTCGACGCCGGGCAGCACCCGGCTGAGGGTCGTGTACATGCGCTGGACGAGCATCGGCTGGAACAGTGACCGCAGCGCCAGCGCGTCGGCCGCGGTGAGCAGGTGGATGGTGCGCCGCTGGAGGTGGGTGCGCACCACGGTGCGCTCGTGCAGCAGCGTGACCAGCTCCGTGGGCGCGAACCCGGCGATGCGCGACCACAGCCCCACGTACGGCTCCAGCGGCTCCTGCGCCTGCAGCCCGACGAGGTGCTCGACGACCTCGCGCGCCGGGCGGGCCGCGCGGTCGAGGAGGAGCTGCCGGGCCAGCGTCGCGCGGTTGAGGGCGCGGTCGTCGAGCACGTCCATGAGCTGACCGTATCCGGCAAACCGGTCAGGACCTGTCCGCAATGCCGATCTCGCCGGGTTTCCGTCTGCCGGGAACGAGCACGGGCCTGCGCCACCTGGGTGCGCCTACGTTCTGCGCCGCGCTGCCGGCCGCAGGCGCCGGCGCGCGTCTCGACGGGAGATCCGAGATGAACAAGCAGGAACTCAAGGTCGTCGGTGCGTCCGCGGCCGGCACAGCGTTCGAGTGGTACGACTTCTTCCTGTACGGCGCACTGGTTCCGGTGATCGGGAGCAAGTTCTTCGGCGGGTACGGGCCCGCGGCGCAGACGGTGTTCGCGCTGCTGACCTTCGCCGCCGGGTTCCTCGTGCGCCCGCTCGGGGCGGTGATCTTCGCCCGACTCACCGACCTGATCGGCCGCAAGGTCGTCTTCCTGATCACCCTGATCCTGATGGGCGCGTCCACGGTGGCGGTGGGGCTGCTGCCGACGTCCGCGGAGATCGGCATCCTGGCACCGATCCTGCTGGTCACCTGCCGGATCCTGCAGGGTCTGGCGATCAGCGGCGAGTACGGCGCGGCGATCACGTACGTGTCGGAGTACGCGCCGCGCCACCAGCGGGCGTTCTTCGTGGGGTGGCTGGTCGGGACGACACCGCTGGCGCTGTCCCTGTCGCTGGCCGTGCAGCTCGTGGTGCAGGGCGTCGTCGGCCCCGAGGCCTACGTCGAGTGGGGCTGGCGGATCCCGTTCATCATCTCCGTCATCCCGCTCGCGATGTCGGTGTGGATCCGCGCCAAGCTCAACGAGAGCCCGCTGTTCCTGAAGATGAAGGAGGAGGGCACCCGGGCGAAGGCGCCGCTGCGGGAAGCCTTCGGCACCCGGGCTCGCCTGCGCATGTTCGGCGTGGTGCTGGTGCTGGCCGCGTCGCTGGCGTTCATCGGCTACCTGTCCACGGTCTACCTGCTGACCACGACGCAGACCCACCTGAAGGTCGACCCGTTCACCGTGAACTGCATCTTCATGGTGGTCATGCTGGTCGCGTTCGCGCTGTGCGTGTTCTTCTGCTGGCTCTCCGACCGCGTCGGCCGCAAGCCAGTCATGTTCACCGGCATCGCCCTGTCGGTGCTGTTGATCTTCCCGATCGCGAACGGGCTGACCACGACGGCGAACCCGCAGCTCGCCCGCGCGCAGGAGACCGTGCGCGTCACGCTGAACGCCGACCCGGCGCAGTGCTCGTTCCAGTTCAACCCGGTCAGCCTCGGCGGGACCGTCTCACCGTGCGACCAGGCGCGCAACGTGCTGCAGGCCAACTCGGTGATCTTCCACCGAGCCGACGCCACCGGGCCGACCACCGTGGTCGTGAACGGCACCGAGGTGCGGGAGGGACCGAACCTCGCGGACGAGCTGACCGCCGCCCTGGTCGACGCCGGCTACCCGGTCAAGGGCTCCGCGGAGACCGTGCGGATCGACTCGCTCGGTGACCTGCTCGACAGCCGGGTGCTGCTGGTCGCCCTGCTCGTGCTGGCGCTCGCCGCGCTGTCGCAGGCGGTGCAGGGCCCGGCCGCTGCGACGATGGCCGAGGTCTTCCCGACCCGCATCCGCACCACGGCGCTCTCCATCCCGTACCAGATCGGTGTCGCGTTCTTCGGCGGGCTGCTGCCCGCCACGATGGTCGCGATCGGCGCCGAGCTCGGCAGCTTCACCGCGGCCCTCTGGTACCCGGTGATCGGGATGACGATCGGGCTGGTGATCCTGCTGTTCACCTTGCCGGAGACCCGCGGCACCGACCTGTCGGCGGTGCACATCAAGGGTGACGTAGAGGATCCCGAGCCCGCGGAGGAGGCCACGGCGGGCGACCGATGAGCGCCCGTTTCCTCTGAACGGAAGATCGACCTGGAGCTGCCCCGCACTGCGCTCTTACCGTCCTGGCGCAGGTCGGCACAAGTGGGTGGAGGCGTCGTGAGCGACCACGTGGACGCAGGCGAGTGGTCGCCCCGGCGCCTCCGCCTCGTGCTTGCGGCGCTGCTGACCGGCACGCTGCTCGCCCCCCTGAACTCCTCGATGGTCGCGGTGGCGCTGTACCCGGTGCAGCAGCACTTCGCCGTCCCGCTCGCCACCGCCGGCTGGGTCGTGATCGCCTTCTACCTGACCTCGTGCATCGCGCAGCCGATGCTCGGCAGGGCCGCGGACCTGGTCGGACCGCGCCGGCTGTTCCTGGCCGGGATGCTGCTGGCCGCCGCCGCTGCGGTCGGCGCCGCACTGGCTCCAGCGCTGTGGGTGCTGGTCGGGTGCCGCATCCTGCACGCCGTCGGGGGGTCGACCGCCTACCCGTGCGCGATGGTGATCGTGCGCAGGCACGGCGGCGGCGCGGCCCGGCTCACCGGGGTCGCCACGGTGAACACGGCGGCGGCCGCGATCGGCCCGGTGCTCGGCGGGGCGCTCACCTCCGTCGCCGGGTGGCAGGCGATCTTCTGGATCAACCTGCCGTTGGCGCTCGGCGCGTTCGCCGTCGCGGCGGTGGCGATCGGCCCCGACGAGCGGCGTGCCGGTCCCGGCCGGGTTCGCACGCCGTTCGTCGATCTCGCGGCGCTGCGCCGTGCCCGCGGCGTTCGCACCGTGCTCGGCACGTTCGTGCTGTTCAACCTCGCCTACTACGCGGCGTTCTACGGGCTGCCGCAGTGGCTGCAGGACGATCGCAACGCCGGTGCCGCGCAGGCCGGGCTGCTGATCCTGCCGCTGTCGGCGACCAGCGTGGCCGCCACGGTGCTGGGTGCGGCCGTGATGCGCCGCTGCGGGGTCGGGCCCACGATGATCGCCGGTGGAGCGCTGCTGCTCGCCGGCGCGGCCGTCGTCGTGACGTTCGGGCCCGGGACGCCGATGTGGGTGGTGGTGCTGGACGGGATCGTCCTCGGCATCCCGTACGGGCTGTGCAACCTCGGCCTGCAACGGCTGATGTACCACCGTGCACCGCCGCGGCTCACCGGCTCCGTTGGCGGGCTGTTCCAGTCCGCGCGCTACACCGGCGCGATCCTGGCCGTCGGCCTGGTCGGCGTCCTGGCCGGGGCAGGCATCGGGCCGCTCGCGGTGGCGATGACCGCGATCGCCGCGATCGTCGTCGCCCTGCTCGTCAGCGATCTGCGCAGAGCACGCGAGCGCGTCCACGCGGGGAGCCCGGCATGACCGTGTTCGGGCGGGTGTTCTCGCTGCTGGGAGCGTTCACGCAGGAGCGGCCGGCGCTGCGGTTGGTGGACCTGCAGCGGGCGACCGGGCTGCCGGTCTCGACGGTGCACCGGCTGGCGAGCGAGCTGGTCGAGCTGGACCTGCTGAGGAAGGACGGCGGCGTCTACCGGATCGGCCTGCGGCTGTGGGAGGTCGGCTCGCTGGCCCTGCAGCCGCGCACGCTGCGCGACGTGTCGCTGCCGTTCATGCAGGACCTGCACGCGGCGACCGGCGAGAACGTGCACCTCGCCGTCCTCGACGGAACCGAGGTGCTCTACGTGGAACGGGTGTGGGGCCGCCGGTCGGTCGAGGTCGTGACGCACGTCGGCGGGCGTTCTCCGCTGCACGCGACCGGGGTCGGCAAGGTCCTGCTCGCGTACGCACCGCGGGAGCTGCAGGAAGCGGTGATCCGCGGTCCACTGCGCCGCTACACACCGCACACAGTGGTCATGCCCGGGCTGCTGATGCGCTCGCTGCAGGAGATCCGCGCCACCGGGATCGCGCGGTGCGTCGAACAGCTGAGCCTGGGCACCGTCTCGCTCGCCGTCCCCGTCGCCGACGGCCGGGGCCGCGTGGTGGCGGCGCTGTCCGTCGTCATGCACACCCGGACCTACGCGTCGGTCGCGGTGGAACCGGCGCTGCGGATGGCCGCCCGCTCGATCTCCCGAGAGTTGGAACACGTCTACACAGGAGTGCCGTCATGACCGAGACGCTCGACGCCCCGCCGCTCGCCGGCGCGACCCACATCACCGACTACGACGAGATCAGCGAGATCCTGCGGTCGCCGGACTTCGTCCAAGGCGGGTTCGCCGAGGGCACCGCCGAGATGATCCCGGGAGCGCTGATCACGCTGAACGGGCGGGCGCACGTGGAGCGCCGCAGGCTGTTCGCGCGGATGTTCACCCAGGACCGCGTCGACCACTACATCGAGCACGGCATCCTCCCGGAGACCCGCAGCGCGCTCGCCGAACTGCGCGCCGCCGGCACGGACGAGACCGATCTCGTGCCGCTGTCGTGGCGGATCCTGCACCGGGTCCCGGCGATGGTCGTCGGGATCGACGTCGACCCGGATGCCGAGGTCCGGGGGCGGTTCGTCCGGTACATCCGGGAGATCGCGAAGGCGGTGACGGTCGACTGGCAGCGCGGCGACCACGGCGCACTCCTGGCCGCGGGCAAGGCGGCCAAGACCCGGTTCGCCGAGGAGTTCTTCGCCCCGTCGCTGGCCGCGCGGCGGGATCTGGTGGAGCGTCACCGGCGCGGCGAGATCGCCGCGGAGGAGCTGCCGATCGACGTCGTCACGGTGCTGCTGCTGCACGGGGACGTTCCCGACGAGGTCATGCTGCACGAAGCGGTCGGGTTCCTGATGGCGTCGATCACCACCACGGCGCAGGCGTTCCCGCACTTCGTCGTGCAGCTGGAGGACTGGCTCGCCCGGCACCCGCAGCGCCGGTCGGTCGTACAGGACATCGGATTCCTGCAGCGTGCGGTCGACGAGTCGCTGCGGCTGTTCGTCGCCGCACCCGCGCGGATCCGCACCGCGACGAAGGACCTGGTGCTCAAGTGCTCGGGGCGGCGGATCGCGCAGGGGCAGAAGCTCGCCCTGTGGTTCGGCCCCGCCAACGCCTCGCCCGACTTCGGTGCCGACACCGAGCACTTCGATCCCGAGCGGGAGGTGCGGGCGCGGCCGGACTGGGGCTTGGCGTTCGGGGCGGGCGCGCATCTGTGCATCGGGCGGCCGATCGTCACGGGGGTGCGCGGCCGCGGCGCGGACCCGGCCCCGCACGGCACGATGGCGTCGCTCGCGAAGGCGCTGTACGCAGCCGGGCTGGAACTGGTCGCCGATGCGCCGGCGACGAAGGACGCGGGCACCTTCTACGACGAGTACGCCTCGCTGCCGGTCCGGTTCACCGACCTGTAGCCCAGCGAGGGCGAGATCGAGCGCGTCGTCGGGGTGCAGCGCGCGGCCGCGGCGGCGCAGCTGCAGGTAGCGAGCGGTGCCCAGCGCGGCGTGGTGGCGGCCCGACAGGCGTCGCTGGAGTCCTCCCGTGCCGGGGCGTGACGGTCGCGCCGGGCAGCGGGCCCGGTTGGTCGCCGCGGAGCAGTCCAGCCTGCTCGGCCATCGCGTCGACGACGCCGTAGAGCTGCGCGGCCCGGGCGACATCGCCGCGCTGCGCGGCGATGTCGGCGAGGCGGCTGAGCTGGTGGGAGATGCCCCAGTCGTCGCCGAGATCGGCGAACAGGCGCAGGGCGCGGGTCAGCAGCCGGTCGGCACGGGCGGGATCGCCGAGCGCGGTCGCGATGCGGCCCGCGGTGGCGAGCCCGACCGCGAGCGTCCATGGGGCACCCCGCTCCTCGATGGCGGGGAGCGCGCCGGTCAGCAGCGCGTCCGCGTCCTGCATCGCGCCGGTGGCGGACGCGACGAGCGCTCTCGCGATCACCGCGCCGGACGACCACGTCCGCCGGCTCCGCCTCGTCACCGCCGACGGCACCGTCCGCGACGTCGACGCCGAGACCGATCCCGAGCTGTTCTGGGCGGTCCGCGGCGGCCGCGGCGCGTTCGGGGTGGTGACGGAGATCGAGCTGGTGCCCGTCACCCGGTTCTACGGCGGCGGTCTCTTCTTCCCGGCCGACACCGCGTCGACCGTGCTGCCCGCCTGGCGGGACTTCGCCGACACCCTCCCCGAGGACGCTTCCACCTCCGTGGCCCTGCTCGCTCTGCCGATCGACGAGGCCCTGCCCGAACCGCTGCAGGGCCGTGATGTCGTGCACCTGCGGTTCGCCTACCTCGGCCCGGCGAGAACCGGCGAGGCCCTGATCGCCCCGACGCGCGCACTGGCCACCCCGCTCCTCGACCTCGTCACCGAGCGTCCGTACACCGAGATCGACGTGGTCCACATGGATCCCGCCGGCCCGCTGCCCGTCCACGAGCGTGGTTGCGCTCTCACCGATCTCCCGGCTCCGGCCCTCGCCGCGTTCCTCGACCTGACCGGGCCGGACTCGACCAGCCCGTTGCTGCTCGTCGAGGTGCGCGCGCTGGGCGGTGCGATCGCCCGCCGCCCCGAGGACCACCCGCTGCACCGGGTCGCGGCGCCGCCTTCACCGCCTTCATGGCAGGTGTACCCGCGGACGCGGACGCGGGCACGTCGGAACGGACGGCTGCCGTGGTCGAGGTGTTCCACTCGTGGGTCACCCCCGGCCCCGCTGACCCTGCTGGGGGAGGGCACGTTCCGCACTCTGTGGTCATCGGAGGGATGGGCGCGGTTGACGGCGTGAAGCAGCGCGTCGATCCGGACGGGGTGTTCAGCAGTCCGCAGTCAGGCCGTAGCCTGACAGCCGGCTGAGTGGGCTGCCGGAGGCTGCGTGTTCGAACGGTGGACCGATCTCACGGTCGGTGGCGGCCCGGTGCGTCTCTACCGGGCGGGCACGACCGGTCCGCCGCTGCTCCTGCTGCACGGCGGCATGCTCGACACCGCCCAGGGCGTGTGGCGCCGCGTCGCCCCCGAACTGGCCCGTGACCACCGCGTCCACGTGATCGACCTGCCTCGCCACGGGGGCAGCCGCCCCTGGCCCGGCCGCCTGGACGACGCCTTCTTCCGCGGCTTCCTCCATGCCCTGCTGGACACGCTCGGCCTGACCCGCGTCGCGATCGTCGGCCTCTCGCTCGGCGCGGGCATCGGCGTCGGCTACGCACTCGACCATCCCGAGCGGGTGTCCGCGCTCGTCGCCGTGGCCCCCGGCGGCCTCGGTGCCCGCCGCCGCGCCCAGTTCCTGACCTGGCTCTACCTGCGCACCCCTGGAGCCCTGTGGCTCACCACCCGGATACTGGCCCGCTACCCGCGGCTGATCCGGGACTCCTTGGACGCCAACCTCGCCGCTGGCAAGCGCACCCCGGACTTCGACGAGATCGTCGCGCTCGCCACCGAGGAGGCCCGCGCCAAGGCAGCCCACCACGAACCCGCGATCGATGACTGGATGGCCCTCGCCTACGGCCCGTTCGCGATGCGCCTCGACCTCCTTCCCGACCTCCCCCGCCTGACCGTCCCCACCCTGTGGGTGCGCGGTGAACGGGACGAGCTCGTCGGCGCGGCGGAGATGATCGCCGCCGCGCAGGCGGCCCCGGGCTCCCACCTGGCGACGATCCCCGGCGCCGGGCACATCGTCACCTACGACGAGCCGGACGAACTCACGCGCCTGGTGCGGGAGTTCCTCGAGCGGGATTCCGCAGAACACGGCTGACCGATCTGGCGTCGGCCCCCTTCCCGCAGTGTGCGATATCCGAACATCGCCCGCCGCGCTCGTCCGGGCTCGGTCTCCGAGCGAGCGGGGCGTGTGGACCGGTCCTGGTTCGGCACGGGCGCCACGTCCGCGTACGACCACCCAACGAACCCGACACAGCCGACCTCGTCACCCAACACATCACCGGACGAACCACAGCCACAACGCCGGATCCGCGGCCACACCCCTCACCCCCATCGAGCCCCTGCACCAAGAACAGCCCACAACCCGCCACGACCCCCGACACAACCCCGCTCCCCCCACGCCGCTCAAGGACAACGACGCGCGCACGATGCTGTTGTCGCGGGTGAGGATGCGTCGGTAGGTCTGCGTGCAGGGTTGTTCGTGCGTGTCGGGTGTGGTCTCGGCGGCGGGTTTCGTGGCGAGGTCTTCGATCCGGGCGCACGCCCGTCGCGGGAAGCGGG
>Ga0065720_1018978_pt1 | contig 48707 bp, 42 predicted proteins | sample Thericmetagenome_FD_59107 | JGI IMG/M metagenome (GOLD analysis project Ga0065720, IMG submission 59107) | Thermophilic microbial communities from the Joint Bioenergy Institute, California, USA of rice/straw/compost enrichment - eDNA_2 v2... | ecosystem: Engineered > Solid waste > Grass >... | reverse complement strand
CCTACACCTACATCTCTCCCATCCCTTCGTCCCTCCTGCCGCCTTCAGGTTCCCCCTCCGGGACCCTTGGACCCCCCTGCGTCCTAGGCGTAGACGAAGCCGGCCGCGGCCCCGTCCTTGGGCCGATGGTCTACGGCATCTTCTTCCTGCCACTCGACCTCTCCGACTCTCTCCTCCGCGACACCCACCACTTCGACGACAGCAAAGTCCTCACGCCCGCGACCCGCTCCGCATTAATGCAAACCCTCTGTACCGAAGGCTCCGACCTATACACCTCCTGCGGCTGGGCCATCACCGCTCTCTCCGCACGGGACATCTCCTCTGGCATGCTCCGCCCTTCGACAGCAGGATATAACCTCAATGCGCAAGCCCAAGACGCGACTGTCGCGCTTATCAAGAAAGTTTACGCCTCAGGCGTGAACGTCACAGAGATATACGTCGACACAATCGGGCATCCGGCGACGTACCAGGCGAAGCTGGAGAGGGTGTTCCCCGGGGTGAAGATCACTGTCGCGAAGAAGGCGGATAGCTTGTATCCGTGTGTCAGTGCCGCGAGTGTGTGTGCTAAGGTGACGAGGGATGCGGCGTTGGAGGTTTTGTGGGAGGCTGCCAAGGGGAGGGGGAGGACACCTAAAGGGGAGGATGAGATGGATGTGGGTGAGAAGAGAGGTGAGAGCGAAGAGAGTGAGGGAATGGCTTGGGGATCAGGGTACCCCTCTGACGCGAGGTGTGTGTCCTGGCTGAAGGCGAATATGCATCCCGTCTGGGGATGGGGACCGGAATGCCGTTTTAGCTGGGGAACGGCAAAAGACATGTTGGAAGCACCCCCGACAAAAGGGGGCGGTGTTAAGGTCGACTGGCCTGTCGATAATGACGGCGACACACATCGCTTGACGGACTTTTTCACATCAAAACACCAAGAGCAGGAAGGAGACGAGCTAGGGAACTGGTTTGGTGCCCCAGCGGGCGTGGAAGCTTTTTAAGTAGAGACATATACGCGGTATCATGCTGTATTAACCCTATCCTCATGTTCTGACACGGTAATCTGGCGTTGAAACAGAAAGCAACCATCTAATTATCCTATCCATCCAGCCATCCAGGACCATTCAACGGCCCTCCTTCCCTTCCCCCCTTTATGAAAGCAGGAACCCTACTAGTACTGAAAACAAACAGTGAAGCCATACAATCCCGTTAACACCCGTGCATGCCCACATCGTCAAATCTAAATATCATCATCACTCTCCTGGCTCGCTACCTTCTTTCCTCGGCTATCCAAACGATCCAGGTGGACGGCACCGCCGTTCTGGTAGTGACCATTCTCCTGGCGAGCCGGCACGCCAATAGCCTGCCGAACCCTGTCGTTCTCCGCGATGAACTGGCGTAACTTGTCCTTTCCGATCTCGACCGCCTGGTTGGTGGCAGCATTGGCCATTTGCATCATGGGGCCGAGCAGGTTGAGCGAATAGGCCACGTACAAGCCGCCGGTCACGATCAGAAGCATCATGAAGAGCACGGGGTTGCGCAGGACTGTGACCGACAGTCAGTAAATAAAAAAAAAAAATTAAAAAAAGGTACGTAGATTTCAAGACAACTCAGCTGTGAGTACTCACCCATGACGAACTCGTTCCATCCCAAAACCAACATAGCCACATAGAAGTAGAACGGCACCTGGGTAATGCCCCCAATGGCACTGCGCTTGGCCTCCACATAGACACCATCGGCCATCTTCTTGAAACGAGCAACAAGATCCTGTCTCTTGCTCTCGCTCAAGACGGCCATCTCATCGTCCAGTGTTTTGCCATCCTCATCATCGATGCCGCCAATCGGCACAAGATCGTCCTCTTCCCTGATATCAACTCCAGCCGGCTGGGCGCCAATGAAAGCTACCAAATCCGGCGCAGCGCCTGTCGCAACAAGCTTAATCTTCGCCAACAGCGGAATAAGCGCGAGTGTGGCCTCCCGCGCCTTGGTGTACACTCCCTCGATATCATCAGTGGGCCGCCAGATCCTTGGCACGCCGTCAGCATCATACCGAAACTTATCCTCAAAGTTTTCCCTCAACTTCATCAGGATATTGCCCTCCTGCATCTCCTCATCGATGCGCTCGCGCAGCGCAATCCAGCTCTTGCGCCGCAGCCGCCAGATGCCCACCGCAACCTCCTCCTCACTAGCCTGGAAGCTCTTGGCGCGGTCGGCAAACTTCGCCGCAGCATCATCGACAATATCAGTGAAGACCTTCCACACGCGATCCCAAAGATCCTTCTCACTAGCCGGCTTCTCCCCCGTCTCTGGAGCGCCAGACCCGCCCCTACCGGTGCCCAGCTTATTGAACTCCAACCCAACAGCATCCCCAAGACGAGTCTTCACACTGCGTTCGACGCGAGCCGCAAGGCGCCTCAACTCCTCCTTGCGCAAGCGCGCGCTGACCTCGTCCAGCTCCTTCTCGAACAGCCGGAGCTGCGGCCCGAAGTTTGTCCAGGCAACGCCTTCGATCAGGAGGGACTGGGCTTCCTTGCGGAAGGCATCGAGGGACTTCTCCTTCTGCTGCGAGACAATCATCGCGAATTCGTATGCGCCGCCGGCCTTTTGGCCAGCCTTGACAGCCGCAGTGACAGCATCGCTAAAGGAGGCGATGCCAGCCTTGTGAACGTCCGTGAGATGGGTAGTGTAAATGGCCTTGAGACGGGCATCGATCTTGCTCTCGAGTTCGGCGCGCTTGGTGCTGTAGACGCCCTTGTGGTAGCGGGAGGCTTGGATCTCGAAGGCTTTGACACACTTCTCGCGGGCGCCGCCACCGGTCGTGCCCAGGTTGGGAATGATGCCCGGCTTGCCCTGACGGGCGGCGTCGGCCTGCTGCTCCTCAAGAGGAACAATGACGGCGTCGAAGCCGACCAGGACTTCGCGCGCAATCTCGTCACAACGGAACTGGGCAAGCAGCTCCTGCTGCGTGGGCAGATCGAGGTCCTTGTTGTTGACGATCTGGTCCCAGACACCCTTGCAGTAGACCGACAGACCGTCAGCAGGTATTCTGCGGTGGTATTCGGGCAAGAAGACGCCACCCTCCAGCTCCTGGTCCTTGGAGGAGCGGTAGCCTTCCTTAAAGCGCGTGCTCAGCTTCTGCACCTCCTCCTGGAACCTCTCGGGCTGCAGGATCTTGTGAGGAAGGGCGGCGAAGGCAAAGTCGAAGTAGTCTTCAATCTTGGAGTTCTCGAGCCCCTCAGGCTTTGCGATAGAGGACCAGATCCTCGTCAGGTCTTGAATCAGGGTGTTACGGAGGTTGGCAAGGGGAGTGTTGCCGATGTGGTCGCGGATGACGAAAAAGAGCAGCGAGCGGGTTTGCGATCTGCGCCGTCAGCTAAAAGGTATCGATTGAACAAAGGAACGCAAAAGAACTCACTGTCTATCCTTGAGAAACAATTGCAGATTGACCTCAAACACTGTCTTCAGTAGACCCATGTTGGCGCCCTGATACAGGCCGACCTGGTGCTCCCAGATATTGACAATCAACACCTCGCTAGTGGCCAAAGCAAACAGGGCGCTCTTGCGTTCGAAGTCTTGGTCCTCGCCACGCTCGCGACCGTCGGTACCCTCGACATCCATAACCAGAATGTTGTCGGCCATCTTGTCCTCGTTACCCTCAGCAGCAATACGTTTGTTCTTGGCCATCCAGATGCCCTTGGTAGTCTGGCGACGCTCGACCTCGGACATGACGTCGAAGTTGGTACCGAATAGATGGTTCAGCAGCGTCGACTTGCCAGTCGACTGCGAGCCAAAGACAGAGATCAGGTGGTAGTTGAAGCCGGCCTTAGCCACGTTGGTCTCGGTCAAGTAGTCGTTGAGGTTGGCGTTGAATGCCTTGTCTTCGTCGATCACCTGTATCCCATGCGTGAAGTTGTTGGCTGCCGGCGCATCGCCGACAGCAGAAAAGTGACCGTTCATGATGGAGAGGTCTGGGGATATTATCTGGGATGTCGATTGGGAGTGGCGTGGATGGGAATTGGATGCGAATGGGGATGATGATGATGCTCGAGTCTCGAGTCGAGTCGAGTCGAGTCGAGTCAAGTCGAGTAAAATGGGGTTCCCTCAGTAAAAGCGGTGATTGCAGCAGGACACAACACACAAGGAAACGTTAAAAGATTTTTTGGCCCTTTTTCTTCCTCGGCTTATGCCATGACGCGACCAAACAACAGCCGTTTAAAAATTTACCTATGGGAGTGTCTTTCAACAAAGTCGCACGACGGGGCCGTTGAGGTTTAATCTCGGCTGGCGGGCGGTGGTAGTTGATGGGCTCAGGCTTGTGACATGGCCTGTTCACCACTCACTGTTCTTGCTTTTGGGGATTTGGTCGCACCAGGTGTCCCCAACTGCCCGCGCAGTGTCCCCCCAGCTTTTTGTTCGCCCTTTTGCAGGGGGTCTATCATCAGAAACAGGCCACCGATTGGCGCCGACCGGCCACAGCAGGGGCCACAGCTGCTCCTAGGGGGTGAAGTAGCGCTAGTCTTAATTTGGTTAGTCTTCTCATCCACCAATCAGCGTGGCCTTTGGTCAACGGCTCGTCGCTGGCGGTCGGAAAAAACGGCTACACTTTCGCAGGGCTTCGACTGCTTCCACAGCGTGACCAGTGGCCTTCCAGCCTGTGAGCATGCGCCGACGAGGTCGGATGACGTCTTCCATCGGCGCCCTCGTGGTGGCCTCCACACGTCCGATGCGTTTGTTCCCTTGCTCGGTCTCGTTCATGCCTCATGCGAGCCATGTCCGGTGATCGCGACACCCTCCCTCCTACTATCGCTGACCTCTGCGGCCGCCCGTACCACCGCTCTCGGGGCCCCTGGGATGGCCGCAGAAGGGTTTGCCGATCGCGGAACGAGCCGAGCGCATCGCAATGGCTGATCAAACCGATCACTTGTTCGCCTTTCGGTTCTTTGTTTTGCCATCTTAGAGCTTAAGATTTATACAATTCGAGTCGATGACGAGGTTTTTCTCATTGTTTTTGTTCACCTTGTGGTCATACTACTCGGGACGACATATCTCCTGTATATTTTCTGATCCTGAGTTTTGAAGATTCCCAGTCTTTTCACATGAACTGACTCTGTCGCCAGCTCTGGGTTCTGGAAGTTATCACCGTCTTTCTTTTGCAGGGCTGAGTGTACACGGTGTGAGCGTCGATGTCTCTGGCTATACGCACTGTCCCCGCATGCGACTCCGTACTTGCTCCTCCTGCCCCTCCTTCGATAAGGTTGATGTTCACAACACAACTTGCTCTTGACATGTCCAAAACAACAAGATAGCACAGATTTGTAAAGGGCAGTTGTCGCTGAACTTGAACCATATCTCATACTTTCTCAATTACTCTCGCTCAGTTCAAATACAAGTGATTCGAGTTTTACTTCGCATTCCCCGTTCCTTCTGGAATTTCAGAGCTGGTCTTCGCCGGCTCACTGACCGCACTTTTGTGATGATGGCCCCTAACGTAGACCCAGCAATTCTTGAGGCCCTAGGTTTAGACGAGACGAACGCCAAGCTTGTCTCCCATGGCGGCTCTGGCTTCTCCTCTACCTACAAGTTGATTGGCACAAAAGATGGCAAAGAACGAGCCTACTTCGTCAAAACCGGGACAGGTCCTCAGGCCGAGGTGATGTTCCGAGGTATACTTCTCACTCCATATTCTTAAGCTTGGTAATCGAGCTTATCGCTGACTCCCACATATGCGAACACGCCTCTCTCAACGCCATCCACGACGCCGACCCCTCCCTGAAACTCTGCCCCCGTTCCTACGCCCACGGCTCCCTCCGCTCCTCCCCTGGCAAGTTCTTCCTCGCAACCGACTTCCTCGAGCTCGGCTCTTCTGCCCCTGGCGGCACAGGCCTCTCGCTCGCCGCCAAGTTGGCTAAACTGCATACCACCCCAGCTCCGGTCCCCCCTGGCCATGACAAGCCCATGTACGGCTTCCACGTGCCGACCTGCTGCGGCGCAACTAGGCAAGAGAATCCCTGGACTGAATCTTGGGCAAAGTTCTATGCCGACCATAGGCTGAGGGCGATCATGCGGGAGGGGATCCGGCAGAATCGGCCGGATAAGGAACTCAACGAAGCGGTCGAGAAGGTCGCTAGCGTTGTGGTCCCCAGGCTGCTCGGGGACGGGCACCTAAAGGGGGTGTATCCCGTGTTGATTCATGGGGACCTGTGGAGCGGAAACCATGGACGGGCGAGGATCGGGGGCGAGGGAGGGGCTGAGGAGGTGGTATTTGACCCAAGTTGTGTCTATGGGCATTCGGAGTATGAGCTGGGAATTATGCGAATGTTTGGAGGGTTTGGCAGCTCGTTCTGGAGGGAGTATGAAAGGCTGGTGCCGAAGGCGGAGCCAAAGGAAGAGTATGAGGATCGGCTCGACTTGTATGAACTGTATGTGCCCCTTCAGATTTCTTTTGGGTTTGGGCATGGCTTGCTAACTCTGCAGGTATCATCATCTCAACCACTATGCCTTGTTTGGAGACGGTTACCGGGGAGGGGCCCTGTCCATTGCCCGCAGGCTGATCCGCAAGTATGGACAGTCTGACTCGAACCAGAAATCTGGCCTGTAATGGCCTTGGTTCAGCCACGCCGTCCCACGTCAATCGTGTATCTATTTGTCGTGCTCTAGTAGGATAAAATAGATGAGAATTGACAAGACTTCACCGCAATAGTCATACAGTTAACTCTGCACATAACGATTAGTCAATTTACAGTAGTTCAATCGTTATGCCTAAATTTTCGTTAATGTTAAGGTCCCACTTATTACTATCTCCAGTAAAGGGCGTAGGCTCGGGGATATCTTAAGAAGGGCTACTACTGCCTACTGACAATATAACCGTGGGGCCAACCCTCGGGTTACTACCTAAGCTAACCTGTTCCCATCTGTGGCTCGGATGGCTATCCAGCAAGTTAATTCCAAATGCCTATGGTTCAGATCAAATTCCAATCCCTCCTTGAGCGATTGTCTTTGATGGCTCCTTCAGCGTAAAGGCGTCACAGTGACCTCCCAGGAGGGCGGGAATATAATTCGACAATACAGACAGCATCACGGAATGTGTACCTGGAACCCAAGACACAGAAGGGCGAATAGTTGGCCCTAACCCTTTCCTTCCTCAAGTCGGACCTCGTAACGGGTCTGGAGTAACCATAAGCCTGTCCTGTCGCATAAGCATGGAAGGGAATCTCGGGTTGAACTGCCATTAGTTAGCTTTCGCGGCCTGTCAAAACCTAAGTAGGAGAGACCTACATCGTTGACGACATGAGCATATTTCAGCCCAACTAGATCAGCGATAAACCTGAGCCGGCCCTTTGCCAATGTCCTCTGTTCTTCCTTCGTTATATCGTGATTCTTTACACGCGTCAATGACCATATCAGAAACATCGCCGGCAGAGCCTTCTCCAGGCCCTCCTCGCCACACGCAAAACTCGACATTCATGATTATCCAGTATCCTTGCGTTTCAGGTGCCGGCCGAGATGAAAGGGTACTGAGGCGATGATATCCTCGACCATTTCCTTGCAGACCAGTTTCGAGACTTCGTACTTTGAAGTTAACCGGTAGTCGACCAGGGAGTGGATCCACGCCGTCAGCCTAAGTGCCAAAGAAGCGAGAAGCAGGCGCGTCACGCGCCCAACATTCCATGCGCTGGCGGTTACATAATCGGGGTAGACGTCGACGCGGCCGGGAAAGGCTTCGAGATCGCCATAATTGAGCCCAGCAGGGGGACTTGTTCCCTTGCTCTGCACCCAACCCAGCGCCTGGTATCTCAACTCCCCCGGAATTACCCCCAACCACCTCTCAACCTCGTGATCTACCATCTTTACCTTCGAGTACAACTCCCTAACCTTCCCCCTGACCTCATCAGGCACCACGCTCGGGACAAGCACTTTTCCAGCCTCAGCCCTCAACTCCGCATACCTGAATGCTAATCTTTGCGCTCCAGAGAGCAGGGAATTCGTGTCCCCAGCAGACATCCACCAGTCAGCCCCCAGCGGTAAGGGAGTGTCATGATAGAGTGTGCGCGACAAAAGGTGGTGGCGCACCGAAGTGAAGAGAAGAGAGCCGAGTTTCGTGCGACACAGCTCCTCGCAGCCGCGAGCCAGGACGATATTTACTTCGCCGTCAATGTGGGAGCGCCAGGCGAGCAGGCGGGATTGTGGATGGGCTGTTATGCTCTGTTGGTGAAATCGGAAGAGAGGCAGACATCAGCACATGTGACGGAACGACAAAAGGAGGATCATGTCAGATAAACCTCATACAAACAGAGCAGCAATACCGCAGCCAACGTCGAGTCCGCCGTCGCCGTCTCCGCATTCCCCAGTGCCTTCTGCGTCTGCGCCAGCGCGAGGGCGTGCTCTTTCAACGAGAACCTTTCTAGATTGACACTGTCGGCCTTGTGGCGGTTACCCAGCAGAGCATACGCACATGCGTTGAATGCGTATCGCAAGGCGCTTTCGGCGGGTTCGTTCCTCATCAGCGGAACAAGATACTCCATGAAACCATGCGGGCCGGGATATTGGTTCTTGAGGGGGACGATTATGAAGTTAGAGGCGAAGTAGCATGATGCCTGTTGCGCAAGGGGGACGGCGATGCTCGGCGGAGGACTACTACTCCCACCGGCATAGGGAGTTGGAGGGCTGGGTGAGCGCTCGTCACTATCGTCCAGCCATATCAAGTTTCAGTTCCGTCTGGGACCGACAAAGGAAGAGGAAGAAGATCCTTTTGAGCACTGAAGCCGGGGGTGGAGTCGGGCTTGACGCTGAGGACCTTACGGAGGGTACGGCGGGCGGTCGACACGGTTTGGTCTCAATGGATAATTTCGAGCTCGTGCCAGTAGCCGCCGCATTCGCACTTGGATTTTTCGCAGCGTTTGCAGGTTTGCTTGCATTCGTCACATCGTAGAGGCGTAAGGAGCGATGAATGTTAGTGGTCGGTGGTGAGATGGGACTAAGTGGCAGATGTAGGAGTGACAGGTTTGTCTGCGGCTCAATGATGGTGAACGTGGTGAAGCGATGTTGGTTCCCATGCCGCCGGACCAACGACAGGAAGTTGATCTTGAACCTGCCAGATTCAGAAGTATTTGTCGACAAAGATGGAAAACCCACCTTGATCCGGGGCGCGCGACACGTCCGACATCCCGCGAAGGCTTCCCGCCGTAAACCATCTTGCGAGAGCAGCATGTCCCGTGTGTGTGTCGTCGTGACGGCATCTTGCCGGTGTGTGGTTTTCCTACTATCCGCTCTGTTGAATTTAATGTCTTGCAAGAACAAAAGAAGGCAGCAGCAGTGTACCGGGGTTTCATGTCATCATTTGTCAAAAAGACACCGAACTTACAGGACAAGGATGTCATAAAGGATGGTCTGAAACGGTTAAGACAGAAGAGTCACTCCCGAATGGACAAGGGGATCACACATCCCGCTACTCTAAAACGCTGGTGGAAAGATCCTCTATTCCGTCTAGAGGACCCTATGAAGTGTTGAACGGAGCCTGGACAGGGGATTCGTCTAGTGCGTACCTACCAAACCGAATCTGATGACGTCTCGCTTCATTCTTGACGTCCCTTCAGCGGGTGTCAAGTTCTGTTAGTGTTGGGCCTGGCCTTCCCATGTTTGTTTCCGCGAATCATCAATGGGAACCGAAGCCGTGAACACTGTCGATGCAAGCGGGAGATATGAAGGAACTTCGTATGTTGAAGTGTATAGAACATGTATTTCCGATTATGGCCAGAATATAGCCGTATTTCCATTCCCTTAATAATATCAACAATGCAATGATTTCAGCCTCAGCTCAAGGGTAATGATATGAAAGATCGTGCCCCCGAGACCACAAGAACATGCTTGGTCGAGGCTGCTGCCAAGAACAGCAATGGGGTATCGAAGCCAAGTCATAATCTGTCAGCTGAGCGACGGTGATATAGACAGCAGATTCCCAGACACCATCACTCTTGACGAGCTCTCACATATCCCCCATACAAGCTACTCCAAAATCAACCATCCGACCTACTGAATGAACATCGCAAGGTGGCTGCATGATGAGTCCTCTGCACTCGACCTGACTCGCTTCCGAAAAGCATGGCAACGCTGCGGTCACGCTCCCCGAAGAATGACGGGCTTGGGTGCTGGTATTGCTGCAAGCAATGATTGGTTCCCCAACACGTCAGTCATCCTTGGGCCAATCGCGCTCCGAATCCGAATCGTACTCGGACTCGTCGTCGTCCTCGTCCATCTCTGTGTCGGGAGTGTCCTCAACGTTATCACTGTCGTCATCATCAGGGAGAGGGATCGTCAACTGGCTGTCAACGGGACTGACCTCCTCCGACGATGAAGCGGTGGTCGGGGACACTCCGTTGCTTTTTTTGTTGGAATTGTGCGCGTCTCCAATGACATTGCCATTACCTATATTGTTTTTCAAAAAAGAACACGATGCTGCCGTTCCGGACTCCTAAGCCGGACCCTGCGTCGGTTGTTCCATGATCCTGGTATCGTGAGCGCGACGATCCCAGACTTTGAATTCGAAGACGCCCAACAGCTGGTCCCGGATCTGCTGCAACTGGTTGTGGGCCTGCTGCATGCGGTCGGGTGTCGCCTCGACACGCATGCGGACGTACAGGAGCCAAAAGTCGCCGATGGGCTCGAGACCGGCGAGGCTGGGGACTTGGTCTGTAGTCTGCGGGCTGGGATCCAGGGAGATTAAGTAGGTACGGACCATGGAGTACTCGACGTCGTTGAACCACCAGTGGTAGGATTCCTCAACCAGGTCCGACTTGTTCCTACACAAAGAGTTAGTACGAGGGCTTGGATGAATGGTACAGCTACTGACCTGAACTTGCTGGCAGCAAGGATGCGAGGGGCTCTTTGATCAGGAATCTCGATGATCTTGCGCTGGGTGATGAAAGGAGGAATGCGCTGGTTGGGGGGATCCGGAATATCAGACCAGCGCAAGATATGTGGTTTGCCACCAGAAACAGTGCCATGAGGAGCCGCCTCAGCACTAGTAATCCGTCAGCAAGTTATTTCTTTATTATTCCGCTGTCAAACTTACCCGGCTTGAGCAGGACCCAAGATGGCATCGGTAATATTGGTACGGATCTGAAGAGTGTAAGGCTGCCGAACTAAGATGTTGTGCAGCTCCTGGTAGAGCGCTGTAGTCGGGCCACGCTCCTTCAGCAGCTCCTTGATAGTGGGGAAACCCCTAATCTTGATGTCCTGTGGTTCGTAGTGCTGGACGCGAGTGAAGCGATGGTGCTCGCGCATCTCAGTGAAACCACCAAGAACAGCGCGTGCCTTGGCTTCATCGTTGTCGGAGACTACGCCTGCGAGGAAGATCTCGTACGGCATTTTCACAATGATAGTGTTTGGTAAGAGGTTTTATGAGATCTATGGTTTGTGCTTACATTCTGTGAAGAAGAAGTGAAAGTTCCCGCAGGCTCAGTGCTGTTTAAACTGCTGAAAGCGCGTGAAGTCCAACACATAGGTATAGATGAACATCCGCGCGTTGGTGGGGCAACTTGGCTTCGGGACCAAGCTCCACCGGGATCCTCCCAGTCACGTGCAGCTCAAGCCTTGTCCGATTTTGGCACATCCCAATGTTGAGAATAGTTGAAGCTTTCAATGCAACTTATCAAGGCTTGCTCCTAAAAACACTTTTTCTGGTGTTATACATATGGGTCGTGGAAATTCAGGTTAGGCACTCATACATGTTAGTCTTCTGGCCCTACACCTATCGGTGCCGACTGCTAGTCAGGGTTAGCGTTCATGATTGAAGAGGGAGACAAGAGCTCACAGGCAAACTTTGACTCGTATTAAATGGAACGAGTGCCATCTAACATATTCTCCAAAGCTAGTTTCTGCAGAGCATTCAGGCTTGCTTCTCTATAACTTAGAATGCTTGACTGTACTCAGATTCGCAAACTCCATGCTCTATCCTGCCCCAACAGTCAAGACGAGAAAACCATCCCCCACAAGTAGTACTGTACCGAGGTTCCGCGTTACTAGGGAAGACTTAAGCGTCCAGTATCGAATTTTGCTGCCCAAGGAGTCCAGTCAAGGCTATTTTCTACTACTGAGGGGATCTCGACTAAGAGTATAAAGATTAAGCTGGCATGAGAATATTTCCGGCTCTAAACTAGTCTGAACGGCCTGTCACATTGACCTGCTTGCCCCAATCAACTCATCTAATCATTCTTTATAGCACAAGATAGCTTCAAGCAGAAACTACATCCGATGCAAAGTAAAGATAATCAGGTAATACGAGTCTCTATCCGATGCGTTCGGACTATGGCCCTATACTTCACTCGCGACATAGCAATCTGACATTAATCTTTTTGACCTCCATTTCCTTGACAATTATCTACATTTACATGGTACGAGGCTATTAGTCTTTCATTGAGATGATGAATAAATGAATATTATCAAAACATGGTGACAACGCTTGAGAAGAAATGAGTCTGGAGCCAAGGTCTGGTATTACTTCGACCTATGTAAACTCAGTGTCCTACCGTTTGATGTCCCTCTACCATACAATTACTGACCTGTCATGATCTCAATAGACTGCCAGCTTCTCAAAAATTTCACGTCCTGATCACAAAACAGCCACGTGCTGTCAAGATTTTCTTTGACCAGGATCAATATGCTGTGGAAGACTGCACCGATGGCAGCTCTACTCCGAGGGTCATTGGGTGTTAGAAAGCATACATAAAGGCCCAGGTGAACAACAAAAGAAGCAAAAGCTCAAATGCGATATCACAAGGGCCGAGATAACCATTCCTCTTTACTGCTTAAAGCACCGCAAGAGGGAAATTCCTCCAATTATCAACCACTTTTTTGCCGAGTGACAGATGTACAAGATCGAACAGCCTGTCATACGCACTCAGGAGGAAAAGCCCACCCTTCTCCATTCTCCATGAGAACGTGGTTCAGCAGGTCTTGATAAGTACTTAACCACCAAGGAGAGGGAGTATGAGCAGAAGCACGAGGTTGCTGTTCAGGTGTGGTTTCATTATTATGCCAGTGGTGTTTGGAACACCAATCCTGGGACATGCCTGAATGGAGAGACAGTCGGCGATTATGCCTTTGCCAGGATCTTTGACGATGATAGACAGCTTGATATCCGCGAGTAAAGGTACAGTGTCGCAATCCATGAGAGCCCGGCTGGTCAGCCGGACTCGGTCCACAACTTCTTCTGGAATTGGAATAATCCCATAACTGCTCTGCTGGATAAGGCGATCAAGAACCCCTATACAGAGTACCCGCAACCTAACCCTCCTGCCAATCTGTTGGGTGATTTGCCAAGGCTCGCCGTCCAAGCCCAACTAAGCAGATAAATGCTCGACTCCCGACTTGTTTCTGAGGAAAAAAGTGATGTGGCATAATGGCCAAGGGTGGTAGAGATATGGGACAGGAAAAGAGGCGGGCTCGAAAGAACATGATTGATAAGAACGGGAGTTACTCAAAAACAATGGTACCCCACTCTCGGTTTCCACTTCCCATGCACCATAGTGAGTATATGGAAAAGACATGCCTTGCTTGAGACATTTTGCAAATGAAGTAATCGCATACACGAGAGTCAGTTGGCTTGCACGTTGCCCTTGGTGGTTGTCTTGAACTTTTTAATGATCAACTTCGTTTGCGCCAGTGAATCAAGTCACACCTTGTCTTTCAGCCCCCCGTCAAGATAATCCTATCATTCCCTGAAAAATAAATGCCCATTTGGTATGCTGGTTAGACGGTCTTGTTAACGTAACTCTTCAGTTTCCAATCTCATCGTCGCCTAAGACTCGAGCGTTGACACTTGCTGTTATTTCAGAGATCTCGGTCCAGACAAGATTGGTATCTGAACCCCACCGTCGAAATCATTGCAGGCACAACTGCCCCACTAAGTTTAGCCCTACAAAAACCCCACCACATTGTCCCGCCATGAAGATTTGAGGGTTTGATATCAGTGATTCCTTTCAACGGCCAAGAGGCCTTTGAGCTTCCACTAGACAATCCAACTAACTGAAGTTTCCGTGGCATTCTATTCTACATGTCTGTTGTCTGTCTGCTGCCCATAAGCTTTGTGTTGCCTTGGGTTCACAGAGCTGTTAGTTGAGGAACTAAGAATCACAAGATCCATGCAGCCATTTCTTCCCCGTCTCTTCATTTGGAAATAGATCAACCAGCTATATCATCCCTGGGGTTACGTGGTGCAACATCTGCTAAGTGTAAAACTGGTCAGTTGTGGATGCTTACTAACATATCTGATCTGACCCCATCTCCGCTATACGGATCTCTCTTGCCAAAGTGTTTGATGCAAAGACATAGAATGAGCCATGGTGCCGAAATGCCAGAAGTCTTCTCACTCTCCTTCATGATATTAGTTTTGAGCCGCTGTGTTTTGTTGGACTCATTTATATGACAGGATTCGCAGGCCTTCGTGTTCTCCATCAAGCATGCAACACCTCCCAGCTTCCATAGTATTTCTACCATGCCCGTAAAGAATGACAGGAGCCTGTAGATGCTTCACCGATACCGCTTCAATCAATACACCTAATGGCCTTCAGTTCTCTAGATCATCAGACTTCCGTCTAGATTCTGGGCTTGAGCATGAGAAGTCCTGGACTTTTCAAGGTCCTTCCTCAGCCCCAATGGGATATGTACCACGATAACACCGTTGATCTCTACATGAAGCATACTATTGATTAAGTGAGCAAGGTCATAAGGAGGTAGTACGGCGAGGCAGGTGGCATCTTGTCCTCGATATCCCAAAAATTGGCGGTAGGAGACATACCATGGCACTTGACTGATTTTCCAATAGCAAACGGATATATGGCAGAGGTTTCGAGAATGGGGTATCTTTGATGGCTCAGAACACAAGAATCGAACCCGAAATCCTATCAGTCGCCATGGTCAAAACTCTGCTGGTTGTCGCCTAATCAACAGTTGCGACGATAGAAAACCCAATTCCAAGAGTCATGCAACTTTGCATAGTAAATTGTAACTGTCTTCCGACAAGCAAGTCTGGTCTGCTTTCGTTGAAGCCGGTTCCATCGCTGCTAGCGTCATGATCAGCCACCCGTTAGAATTCCTCCGCAACCTTTTCGCCACCCTCTCCCTCGTCAACTTGAGTGCTCAACCCAAGCTACGAAGCATCACTCACCAGTTCTTTAAGGGTCAAGCTGAAAGCACATTCCCCCAGAATCACCCAATCACTCACATCTGCGTAGAGCTCCAGAAGGACGAGGACTGTCAGGAGATCTCGCATCGCAGTTACAGTGTATGCCAAACCTCTTCGCCATCCGCCCTGACCAGTCTCATGCTGGTACTCATAGGCTTCTTGATACACTGGCTACGATGCTTTGCCGTAGCGATGAGGTTAATCCGGGTTGGAGATCATGCTGAGGCTGTATCGGGAGTCTTTTGCGATATTTGGGCCTGGTTTGTACCAAGTGTGCACGGTTGAGAGTGTAACGGGTGACTTGATCTGGTGCAGACAGGGATCGACAATAGGTCAAATGGGTTAGATGATGGCCACTGACAATGTGGAGTGCACAGCGAAGTCAATTACTACGTGTAATAATCTTTTTTTGCCCTCAGTGTCCTTGTGTCAGGGAGAGGAGGAACCAAGAGAAGTCTATCATGACCGGGCAGCCTCCTCTATAGAATCCTCATCATGCCTCGGCCATATGGCTCATTCTCTTCGGTCATCCGGCTCTAGACATCTTCCGAAATCAACCACGTATTTTTGCCGCTCACAATCATCCTGTCCCTGGTGTCCCTTGTGTTGGCAGTCGGGGACATCCCTTTCCTTGGACTGCCGTGTCCATGTGACAGAGAGTGAGCTTTCGCTTCTACATGTTGATAGGCGACCTTGATATGTCACTGAAGTGTTGTCTTCTCCTGGTCAGTTAAACCCTGGTAACACATCCGACAATGGGATAATAACCTTTTGCCAGTATGGTACAGCTGCCTGTGCCATGGAGAATGTTGCCGAGAGTTGCCAGCCGCAAGGTGACTTTGGAAAGGCTTTGACTTGACTTCAGCACGCTATAGCTATTGCCTGTGTATTCTGGGAGCCATATGCTACTGCCATCAGCCACCCCAGTAATGAAAAACGACCAGACGGCCCTGGTGTCTAACAGCTGAGTGCTAGCCCTCCATCCTAGATCTTCAACGGCATCCGGGTTTGCATTTGGAGGGGCTTTTTACCACATACATTTCCTCATAGTCAGGGCACCTCGGGTATAGATTCAACCCCTCCTCACCACCACACCACTATCCACGCTAGAAGGCATCTAGTCTTAGCGTCTGCAAACGATATAAGTGTACAGATGCAACTAACCGGGCCTATAACTTCGCACCCTCCATGTTGCACTCTCTATTTGAGAAACCAAGCTGCCGCGGTATTGTCACACAGAAAGGCAAAAAACCATTTCTGTGCGCGTTCGTGATACCGGGCTTGATGTTGTGGTTCAACGGCGTCTCAAAAATAACAGTGTTGGTGGTTATTGTGGATGGGCTTAATCTTGATGCTGGATACATGTTTGCTTAAGATAGAATTCCGTTTGCTTTAGCTCTCTATCATGTATGTCTGGCCTACTCTTTCCTGTTAGTTCAGCAAGCGTCCAAAGAACTGATCTCAAGCTGTCCGGTCCAGTCCTACCATCACCCTCTCTCCTGACCTTCGGTCGTTAAGTTTGCACGGGGAGGATAAAGAATCAGCTAAATAATCTCGGAATGAAAAACAACGACACCCTCGCCCTCATAATCATCGCCTACATCGTCTTCACAATTCTCATCTTCGTCGCCGTCTTCCATTTTGCACGATCTTTCTTCGGCGCGACAGTTGCCAAGAGCTCCTCATCATCTTCATCAGGATCTTCCTCCAGCTCAAGCTCATCATCAGGCAGCAGCTCTAGTGACAGCAGCTTTAGCCACTCTGAGCCGGAGTTCGTAACTCAGCCGATATCCGAATCTCGCATCTCGGGGCTTCAGGCTGCCACGAACATGTTCCCTCCTGCACCGCCAGGGGCGTTTGCGCCGGTCCCCGCACCGCAGGTGCAGCAGCAACGACGATGATACTTGGGGATGTGATTCCACACATGTGAGGGGAAAGAAATCGGAATGCTTGACCCAGGGACTTCGTTCTAGGGCCATAAAGCGGGCAGGACATGTAGCCGTCTGTTTTTCATTGGTTCCTGTTTAAAGAAATCAGCAACATACTGTGAAGACTTGTGACATCACCACTGCAGAGTTGAGCTAGAAGCCTTCGCGTTCCGGACAGGAACTTAGAGAGTATAGGAAGGTTTATATCTTTTTCATGTTAGAGTTGAAAGTACAACAAATACTAGAGATTCTCCAAAAACCCACTGCACTAGTTCCACTGTTTCGAGCGCCTTTTTGGTATCATATGTTGTTCACTTGAGACACATGGAATGGATAGCAAGCTTCAGAACCTGCGGTCAAACGAGTGGAAATGCTGCCTCAAATTTTATGGCAAGAACGGGGGGCTTTGACTGTATCCTGCAATGGTTGATGCAACTCTGAACATTGATCACGACATAGCTCAGTAGAGAAAATCCGTCAATCATTCAAGTTCTGCTCCATATCTGGCCACTGACGTGCTATATCCCTTATCCTCATCCTCTGGAAATAAATTTCAATGACGGCTCATGTCAAACCCTTCTAAACAGCCGGCCCCGTAAATTGGGATGTCTCAGGCCTTTGCAGACTGTATAGGTTGACCAAGATGCTAGGATCATTATTTTTATAAGCGCCAGCCGGGGCCACCAATGGACTAGGATTTTCAACTCCTCCGCTAGTGATCTGAATCTGGGAGCAGGAACTATAACCCGTGTCTTGTTGAGCTGCGAAGCCATATGCTCGACTCTCAGCAGGTACTCTCCGCTTGGGTTGCTGGAGGGGATGGTGGTGTTTACGGTCCCGTATGCATCTAAGTTTTAGAGGAAAAGAATAGATAATTAGCAACACAAATCTGAAGAAGCACATAAACAGTATGCATTGAACAGCATATGTGATGAAAAGATGCCTATGTACAGCTCATCTTTTACTCCTTCATGTACTGCTCCTCCCAAACCCCCAATCTAGTCACCCAACCCAGAAAGGGCACCTAGCAGCTGAAGACACTCGGACCAGGGTTCTTATAAGATGTCGGAACAGGGTAGTAGATGTTGATCTGGATACCGGGGTCATTCGCCTTATAAGCACCTGGGAAGGAGACCTTGTTCGGAGGATCAGTGCTGCCGCCGCCAGTGACAGCCAGCTGAGCACACGAAATGTAGAACTGGGCACCACCCGGGGTGCTGGCGCTGTGCAGAGCAATATGCTCAGCGCGGAGCAGATAGTATCCGGGCCGGATACACCTGGGGATGGTGACAGGGAAAGCGCTCTTGCCTGTGGGTTGGAGTATTTGCGTTAGAACATGTCTTTCTGCACAACCTTTTGATATTCTGGATTCATACCCTCGCTAGACCACTTCAGAGAAGAACCAAAGGTAGGCTGCTCGTGATAGATCTTGAACCAGACTGCTCCTTCGCCCTTCCACGAGTTGATATCCTGGCCATCGGGCACCCGGGCCATGTAGAAGGACATGGGACCAGGATGGAAGATGGCCTGGTTCGAGTAGTATGTCACTGTAGAGCCGGCTGTGACATTGAGGGTAGCCTGTGCCGGGGAATGGATGTTTTGGAAACAGCGGATCTGTTGTGAGTTGACATCGGCGACGAAGCCGTTGCTCTGAAAGTTGTCTGCTCGGCGGACATACTGCCAGTCGAAGCCGTTCTGGACTCTGGGAAATGTATAGTGAGCAGTGACGCCGTTGAGGGCAGCGCCGAGCAGGAGGAATGCCGTTGCCAGCATGGTAATGGTTGACTTGCAGGGTTTAAGAGTCACAGGGCTGAGGAGATAATGATGATGCTAACTCTGATTCCCATGTCTCTTTCTAGCTGTCGTCGGTATAACCTCAGCTTTATAGCCCTCTGCTCATGTCCCATCGGTTGCGGCCCCATCTTCCCCAGATCAAGCATCTTCCGCGAAGGTGCCGAATTACCAGTCCTGGTAAGATGCCTCGTTGCCCTGGAACGCCCAAACTTGCTAATCCTGGGTTCACCTAACATCGCTGCCGCCTTGTCCCGGCCGGTTAAAATGAGAATGTCACCCGCACCACTTGGAACAAGCGGGGGATTTGACCCAAACGAATGTTTATTCTAGTGCCGGCAGCTAGCCCGGCTTTCGGGTAGCGCCCGTTCCCCATATAATTACATCAAGCATTAGGGGCTCAGAGCACATGAGTAGTTGTGGGGTGCATTATGTAACCCCCGCAAACCGTTGTTGATGGCTTAACATTCGTTTTTGAGCTGGCGTCATCCATGGAGGGGCTTTTTGCGTAGCCCATGGCGACTCGGGCTTTTCAGCGTGGGTCATTGGGCTTGGCCGTTGCAACACTTCGGTACAATGGCTCCGAATGGGATATCAGCTGGTCCAAGAGGGGGTCACTGGGTTTCTTTTGTGCAACAGGAGCATCTTGACAGGAGCTGAGTGTGAGATTGCAATTTCACATGCTGCCTTGTTCATCTCGTCCGCTGACGATAAAATTGGGCCGACTTCCCAGTCAAACTCTCGATGTCGGCATTAGAACTTAGGGGATGTTTTTAATGCAGTCCTGATTTTGAGGAAACTACCACCAGCTCTAAGACCTCGAGCGTTGCATACTCTCGAATGAACAATCTGCCGAAGTCATACCCTCTCCGCCTGAAAATTACGACCACTCCATCGGCCCTCATTTGAGACCACCAGGAAGGTTCGAGTGTAGACTCGGGAAAAAAAAGTACAACTTCCACAACTCCTTCGATAAAACCTCAGTAAATGTTGGAGGGATTGAGTTTATCGAGAGGATTTCTGCCAGAATAGGGGTCAACTGATGGCCATAGGATGACCATAGCTGAGGACCACAAAGGTTTGTAAGTGAACCACTAGACGAAGCATGCTCAAACATAAATAAATAGCAGTATCATCTTGACCTCGATTTGGTAAGAAGCGTCTCAGTTATTAATTCGAATGAATTGCAACGTGTCGCTGACATCTCTGCAAAGTCAGCCTTGCGGTTGATCATAAGTTCTAGGACAAGAGTCAAGCAATGTCTTAACCAGTGTCTGTAACTTGTGACTGTTGAGGAACAGACACGGAACGCGATGCATCTGAAGCGGGCTTCTTTGTGAAGTCCGTGATATAATACTTTTGCATGATCATTGTTTTCCTCTTCCCTCCTGCCTCGGTTTAGCGCTACCAGCAAGGAACCGGACTTTAATCGTTAATTCCCGTCAGGAAGGAAGGAACAACTTTACGCCACCAGAAAAACAGAATTGGAGTTCGTGACAGCAGCTGGACACTTGATCCAATGACGAGAGCCCGTACGCGAATTATGAATAACATCGGGAGAGAAGAATGGCTTAACGATGTGTTAGTTAGAAAGTTGTGTAAACTCTGCTGTTGTCGACTCTAGATGCCCTGCATTCCTCTGTTTTTTGCTGTCATGAACTGAAGACAGCAATTTGGCCAAGTTGGATATGGAGGGCTACCACTTGAAATAAAGGAGGCTGTCAAGGAAGCAAAACAATTACACACAGCTGTGCCATTTAGACATGACTGATAAAAACAAGAATCGTACTTGGTTTGGTCACCACTCACAGCCCAGCAGATGGCAGAAGACACAGCAAACATGTCAGTCAACAGGTTCCAATGGGCTACGGGAAAACTGCATTATCAGACTCTTTGGCGTATGGGGGCCTATCCGTCGTCCACGGACACCAAAGCATGATAAATGAATTGTAGGCAGGCATCTTTTGCCTTATACGGAGCAATGAAGGGAAGACGGAAGACACCTTATACCCTGTTTGATGCTCTGTATACATACTTGGATGCTTAGTTGGGCAGGTGGAAGATGATGCCCAACAGAACTGCCAAGGACGTTCAGGGGAGGTTGGATTGGCTCAAAGAATTGCAGGCCTGAAGGTGATATTCTCATTTATGCGACGACTCAATGGCTTTGCTAAGCCCTTGAACCTGATAGATCTGTTTGAGAACAATGGGCGAGGCTGCAGACCACTGTTGCGATAGAAATAAGGGATGCAAAGCAGATCGCATTTGTTCGGGTTCTTTACCGATTGTCAATGACATACTCTCGTCCCTGCGCCGAAGCAACGAAGCTGCAAGCTGAGACCACCAAAGCGCTCGTCCGACGCGATCCTCACGTGGAGCCCGACTGGATGTGGCAGGCTGACAGGCGATGTGTTAAGGCGATCGTGGCCTTTCCAGGTCATCGGAGACCCCAATGGAATGCAGAAGGCTGTGGAAGTTGAGGTCGGCCTATGCCGTTAGCAGGGGAGCCCTGTCAAATCTACCACGATCGAGTGCCGTCAGCCAACGGGCGATCCCCAAGTGCTGTGGAAAATGGTGCAACCTGCCTCAAGGGGGAACGTCAGCAAAACCTGCCATGCAGCAAGAGTGGGGCCGAACGGCCAGTCCCACGCCACGCCGCGAGTTTTTGGCCTGCGTTTGACCGACATGAGTCCGTCTTCGGACGAGTTTTCCGGGCTGTCTTGAAATCTGGCCGATTGCCCCTGATCTCGACCTTCCGCTTCACGTTCTCACCACCAGCACCAACTATTGTGTACTGCTCATCGCACAGCGGTCGCGCACCTTCAGAAACCTTCTGTCTTCCCCGATTCACGACCAGAATCGCAAATTCAGTCACAATGGCTCTCAGCCCCCAAATGTAAGCAAAGATCTGCGCGAGTTTCTGGTCGTCGTCCGACCACGATGCATGGAATTGGGCTACCGAGTGCTGACATGATTGCTCTCCAGAACGAACCTGATCATCATCTTTGGTATGATGCAGGTTTCGAAGAAGATTCCCTTCGATGACCCGAATGTGCTCAACATGTGCCGCGCCGCCTACCTGGCCAGCAACCTGATCATCCTGTGCATCTCGCTCTACATCAAATCTGTCGTGGACAAGAAAAAGGGTACGCATCTCTGCCATTACAGGGCCAATTGCACTCTCATAGTCTGCGCGCAATATGCGCGCGAACTGTGCTGTGGATTCTCCCTGCGTTGTTTTTAAATGTTATGGCTAACCGTAATTGCATGTCCAGACATGACCACCCTCAAGTATATTGAGCCTGCCCCCCCAGGCTCGAGTGAGGAAGGCAAGCTTGTCACGACCACCGTCCATGCCTACGATGTTGAGCAGGTCAAGATCCTCATTAAGAGCCAGCTCTTTGGCATCGGCATGATGGCATTCATGCACCTGTACCTCAAGTACACCAACCCGCTTCTTATCCAGAGCATTATTCCCCTCAAGGGTGCTCTCGAGTCCAACATGGCCAAGATCCATCTCTGGGGCATGCCTGCCACGGGAGATCTCAAGCGTCCCTTCAAGCAGCCGGGTGGCCTCCTGGGTGGCCTTTTTGGCCAGTCTGTGCAAGCCGACAAAAAAGCCGTTGAAGCTGCCGAGCGCGCTGGCCGTGGCGGCGTTAAGGAGGAGTAACAAGTCCAATGGAGGCTGGATAAATTGTTTGGGCTGCCTCAGCTTTTGGTGCGAGTTATTCTACGGCATAACCAGGCTTTCTCATTAGGGGGACTTCACCGTAATAGAGGCTGGCGTATAGATTACTGGCAGGGCAAAGAACCACGGTTTCAAACAGCAGGGGCAATATATACACAATAGCAAATATAAGCGTAATTGATATTATTTATCTGCTGTTGTCTCTAGCATCGGGCGATCGTCTGCATCTGTCTGCGAGAGAGGTGGCGGTTGCTGTCGCGCCTACTCTTCGTTGAACCACTGATCACTTGATGGGTCCAGTCCAGGGTCCCAAGGCCCCATCTCTCGGTAGGTAGGCACCGTTTGCCGATTGGCGTCACCACTTCAGCACAGTGACCCCTGCCCCCTGTGTTTACTGCGTCGCTTTCTCAACCTTGTCGGCCTCATACAAACTCTCAACGCCTTCGACATTTGTTAGGTTTGATACACGCGCGAAAATCCTGAGGACTTTCGCAAACCATACTCACCGTTGCTTCATTGGGCGACCAATCGCATAGACTTGGGCCGTAAAAACGTGGCAATGGATCGACCACAGAGTCCTCCCCCACCAGAAGATGCGAGTGCATCTTTCCAACGCCAGCCGTCTCCTACTCCAGAGGACACACGCCGTATCGTGAGTTATGTCTATTGTTGCGCTGCTTCTCCCGGAAGTCGTTGTGCATCCCCCTTCAGTAACTTGTTAGTAACGGTTTGCCGTTGCAGGAAGAATCTCGTCTTCGTGCCAAAGCCCTTCGTAGCCAGACAGAAGTCGAGCATCGGTCATCCGCACCCTGTCTCCAGTCGCAGTTAAACTCTGTATCAAGCGCAACAAGCGATTCCCAAACGCCAATCAAATCCAACACAAGGAAGCGGCCGTATTCGTTAATATCACGGAGTGAAGTACCTGCTACCAACCGCGATGCCCGAAATACAGCATCCAAAGATGGCGCTCTCCCGCCAGTCTCGCGCAAGTTCAGTAAATACGTCGACTATAACTTCAGTGCCATGACAGACACAAAGGGTGGCTTTCTCAGCGTAGAGGACGACCCTTGGAACAAAAGCATGTCAACAGGCACCAGCGCCAACTCTTCAACAGCCGAACAGAAGCCAGCACATATATCGGCTACTGAGTGGGAGCGGCTTCAAGTGCGGAAAAAGTTGGAAAAGAACAAGGCTGGCCCGTTTGAACCTGGACTGAGCGTCCTGGCCGACCCAACGACACGGAAAAGGTGTCGAGAATGCGGTAGTGTCGAGATCGATTTTGTCTGGGAAGAAGTGTTCCGCTGTGCCGTCTGCAATCCATGCAAGGAAAAGTATCCGGAGAAGTACAGTTTGCTCACCAAGACAGAGTGCAAGGAGGATTACCTTTTAACGGATCGTGAGTTGTGTTCTACCACTTTAAGGAGACGGGGCAAACTGTGACCTGAGGCTAACCGATCCATGATAGCTGAACTCAAAGATCAGGAATTGCTCCCTCATCTATCCAAGCCGAACCCACATAAGTCTCACTGGCACGACATGATGCTCTTTCTACGCTACCAGGTCGAGGACTACGCCTTCAATCACAAATGGGGTTCGGCCGAGGCGCTAGATGCAGAGTTTGAGAGGCGAGAGGCAGAAAAGAAGAGACGCAAGGAGGCCAAGTTCAAAGAGAAGCTGCTAGATTTGAAACGGAAAACCAGGACAGAGGCATTCAGGCGAAACAATGCAATGGCTGGCGCAGGCGAAGGTGGAAGTAGGCCAGCCAAGTTTGGAGACGCAATTGGTGGAAGAGAGAGGCACGTCCATGAATGGGGCCGGGCGGTAGAGAACGAAGATGGCATGACAGTGAAGAAGTGCGTGAGCTGCGGCATGGAGGTTGAAGAGCTCGAGCTATGATGGCCGTAAGACCCAGATCTGTTGCCAAGATTTCATCTTGTTGCTTCACGTCGTCTATAGTATACCCATCCTTGCCTACCAAGATCATTCTTAAGAAACCTTAATGAATACCGTGCAGATTCTTAGGCCTACCAGCTAGATTATCGCAACAATCTGCGTGAACCAACTGCACCTGTGTATCTCAGTTGTCTGAAACAAAGTGGCCACATAATAGCTTGTGTCTTCTGGTCCCTCCCAAGAGCCAGGTACCTTACTGACCAAAAGCCAAAACTCCCCCTGTGTTTGGCTCGGTTTGTCTTGTGTCCCACAGTACGCCCGGGTCTGCGATCCACCAAGGGATGGGGAAGAAGCTAAACAGTTCTTGATTGGCTGACCTGTGCGTCCAAAGAAGCTTGAAGCCCTTGGAACGTTGATGCCTTGCAGCCTCACGGTGGGATGACAACCTGTGATTCAACAGCCGCGCCAAGACTTTGTGGGGTTTAGGAGCTGCTTGCCTAGACGTGGGGCTGTTATTGGGCAAACGGGCTTGGCCCGTCCACTCCAGCAAATGGCCAACCAATGGCCTGTGGCCAGCCACCATCACCACAGCGCAAAAAGTCCAACGTTGCCGCCCTGCTGCGTCAGTGCATGGCTGATTTGGAAGGGCAAGGGAAGCTGAAATTTTTTGACAAAGACTTCCTGCGTCGATCGACACGCGACACCACGCTGCAAACCTCCCGATTCATCCATCTCGATCCATTGTAGACTGTCAACAAGCAACGACTTGCTTCAGAAAACATCCAACCCTTGCTTACCGTCGCAGAAGAAGCTCCATACCCCCTACAGGTACGGGGCCTTCCACTGGTCCCCACAGCCCGACCTCGACGCTGCTGCTTGTCGGCCCTCGTCTATGGATTAATCGAGACGCCGTCCGGCTTTTCTTACAATATCATACACCTTGCCCTTGGTTACTGCCATGGGCACCAATGGAGCAAGCGGGATGGGCGCTGGTGCACACGATCAGACCGGCATGATGGGCGGCAACAATCCCAGCCATCCCCCGACTACCGAGTACACTCTCCAGGGTTCGTGGCCTCTGCCGTCTAGACAGTCATGCACCTGCGCTCAGGGAGTTTCCGCTGACGGCCTATGTGTGCTTTCTAGGTGTTATGCGCTTTCTCCAGTCGGAATGGCATCGCCACGAGCGCGAGCGCAATGCCTGGGAAATCGAGAGGCAGGAGATGAAACACAGGATAGCCCAGCTTGAGGGCCAGGCACGGAGGGCAGATGCGACTCAGCGGGCACTCAAGAAGTATGTCGCTATTCTTGAAAAGAAGGTCAAGGAGCAGGCCGCCTTATTGAAGTCTGGGAAGGCCCCTGAGCCGGAGCCCAACCCTGATCGTGCTGTTCTACTGCGGGAGAAGTTACGCCGTGAGTCCAAGTCCTTTTGTTTTTATTCATTCGCTGGAGACGAGCAAGGAAGTGAGACTAACCGGTTTGGCCAATGTAGCCTCTGCAGAAAAGCTTGCTACTGGCACCTCAGATCCTGCCTCTCTTGAAGCTGCCCTCGCAGATGAAGAGGCCTCGCGCAAGGAGCTCAAGGAGTTCTTGGATCAGTGTCAGGCCGAGTTTACCTACTTGATGATCACGCCCGCGAACCCGCCCCCCCCCAAAGGATCTCCTCCTCTGCCGGTGCTCGAGGATTTCCGAGAAACCGAAGGCTTCGGTCAGCAAATCCTCGATCCGCAGCAACAACAGCAACAGCACTATCAGCAACAGAACATGCGGCCGCAGCAGAACCATATTCGTGAGTTTGGCCAGAATAGGGCAGCACCAATTCCAACCAACCAGTCGCCTGCGCCGCCAGGTCCTGGCAATTTCCATGTCAAGCACCAAGATCCTCAATCTGTATCCATGACACGTAGTCATTCTGAGCATCCTTCTTCAAGTTACGGCACTACGGCTGAGTGGGCAGCCCAGATGCAGATGCAGGCACCTGCACCCGGGAAGCCGATGCCGGAACCTCTCCACGAGCTGCCTAGTCAGCTCACCAAGCATCACGGTAGGGGAGAGGAGAAAGGCCCCGCCTCTGCTACCGACAAGCGTGCCCCTGAGACGGACAGTTGGGATTTCAACGACTCTAGCTTCCCGGAAACAGCTGCTCCACAACCCCATCAACAAGTGTCGTCTCGTCCAGATACGGATGTTTTCCCTGCAGCCGACAGCATTCCCAAGTCGCCCAGCCGCGGATCTCTACCGCATCGCAGGAAGAACTCGAGCTCATCGCGCAGACGCAGTAGTGAGCACGACCTGTCCCTCCTTCCTCTCTCCTCCAAGCCAGAGAGCACTGCTTTCAAGCTCAAGTTCCATTTGCGAGGCCACCTCGATACGATTCGGACTGTCATCTTCTCCGGCGGCGGCAGTCCTGGAGAGCCCGAGATATGCACGGGCGGCGACGATGGCATGATCAAACGCTTCCATATCCCAGATCGGCATGGCAGCCACATGGGATCGGGAAGCTCAGATTTCGACGTTACTGCCGACTTCACTCACCGCGGTCACACAGGTTCTGTGCTCTCTCTAGCTGCCTGGTCGCCATCTCCCAACTTTTTGACAGGAGGTCGCGCGCAGGGTGATGGCTGGATCTTCTCCGGAGGCCAGGATGCCACAATTCGGGTCTGGGAACGCGGTCGTGTCGATCCTAAGGCTACCATCGACGGCCACACAGACGCGGTCTGGGCGCTTTGCATCCTTCCTACGACCCTTGGTGCCATTTTCGGCCAATCCAGCACTTACGGCCCACCGGATCGCATCCTGCTTGTGTCTGGCGCAGCGGATGGTACAGTGAAGGTCTGGGCCGTGACTGCTCCTCCCCAACTTACTTCGCCACAGCCGTCTACAGGGCGTCGGCCGGGAGGTCGCACTCGGGGCAATTCTATGAGTTCTGGCTCTGCCTTTCCGAGCTCTCCTCAGCCTACGACGGCGTCGACTACACCGTTCCATTATACACTCATTCACACTATCTTACGCCAGAACTCAACAGCAAGTCCCACATGCATCACCCCACTGAGCCCGAATGGCGAGACATTTGTTGTCAGCTACACCGATGCTGCCATCATTGTCTACGACACACGCACGGGGGAGGAGATTGGCAACATGGCAAGCTTGGAGACGTACGACGGTTCCATGGGTACAAGCGTGAATGCAGTCGTCGCTACCACAGTTGGGCTTGACCAAACGCCACATCAGGGCATGAGTGAAGAGGACAGTGCAGGTGGCGGGCCGACAGGGAGCAGCCGTGCCATGGCTGGATCCGGGGTCGAGGGAGTCATCATTTCGGGCCATGAGGACTACTATATCAGGTTTTTCGACGCTAATAGCGGTAAGTCTTGCTCGCAGTCATTGTTGCTGCCTGGCATAGGATCTGGGGAAAGACTAATTTTCATTCTTACAGGCCAATGCACCTACAATATGGTCGCGCATCCTGCGGCCATTTCGAGTCTCTCACTAAGCCCCGACGGTCGTGAGCTCGTCAGCGCCGGCCATGACGCCTCACTGAGGTTCTGGTCACTCGAGAAGCGGTCCTGCATCCAGGAAATCACCAGCCATCGCGTCATGCGCGGCGAAGGCATCTGCACCGTTGTCTGGAGTCAGGATGGCCGGTGGGTGGTAAGCGGCGGTGGCGATGGGGTGGTCAAGGTATTTGCGCGGTAGGGCGCGCAACGACGTATCCGGCCCGAAGCCCGTACCCGCTCTTCCAGAACATACAGTACTAATAGTAATTCGTTCCTGTCGTCCCTGAGGCCTTCGGTCGTATCCGGAGATGATGCAGAGTCGGTCGCCCGCGCAGCGGCTGAGTATCTGGCCCAAGTGCGGCAGGTGTGGGAGAGATATACTGATAGATGATACCAAAGTTTTGTGTTTTCTTGTCTTCTCGGGATGATCAGATGATTCTCAAACGCTTTTTGCTTGGGGTTTTCGGAGGGAGGTTGCCTGGGTTGTGCTAGAAGGCTAGACGAGAGGCTCTCCTCTGCTCGTAGGTTTCGGGTCTACCGTCCGTCCTGTCTACATAAGATGCCGGGCTATTCAGAGCATTCCGACTGATAATATATACCTCTTTCATACGGCAAACAGGAAAACCTGTGTGTGGTATGTGATTGTACGCATTGACAGCATATTGTGTATAATCGAGAATGTCTTTCAATCCTCTAGGATTCCGTCTTTGAATGACATGACATGGCTCACCAGCGGTTGAAATTCCTGCGGGAGATCTTTGTATCACAACAAATGGTCATAGGATTCTACCCCGTCCTTGACAAATCCGGATTTATATGAGACTTAAAGTTGTAGCAATGTGCTTGAGCCCCTTCCTTCCTATCTCTAGTTTGGAAGTTGTCGGGATGATGCCTAATCGGACATCTAAGGCCATCCATCTCCTGAACATCAAAAGCCATGCCGCACTTGAGGCATACCGATCATCGCAGCTCACGTTATCTCGAAATGCACTCCCAGACAACCGTCCCCGGTTCCACTCACCTTCATCAGCTTGCACCGTCAGGGAAAGGAGAGCTCAAGGATGTTGCAGGTACGGGACCAACTTTACACCAAGTTGATGGGTGTGACGCCACCTTACCATGATAGGATGACTGGCAAATGCCGTGCTGCCGTAATGCAACGGCACATTGGTGGTTGCCGGGAAGGAACTGCCGCGCTGAGTGCCGGAACTGAAACATATTAACGTTGCTTTGACGACTTACGACAGCAGGGGAATATCAGCCGCCTAAAGGATCTCGTCCCGCGTAGATAGACAACACCTATCCATTTCTCGCCTCAAGGCTTGTCCCTCGGGCTACTTGCCCATGTTAGCAGGTAGGTAGAAATGCGATTGTTATCCGCCTGAAGATCCAAAGTGCCGGCGCTGATGTCACAGGACAAGCAATGATAACGCTCACAGAGCTCTTAATTGCCGAGATCCTACCAGGCCAGAGGATTCCATATTGCATCATCTGTGCCCTACAACCACATCTTGCATGCCTGATGCTCAAACCACTCTGCTCAATGCCATCCATAACACCCAAAGGACCCAAAATGCAGCTAACTGCCTTCCGGAATAGGCAACTAGAAAAGAATCACTTTAAGTGCCCACCACGCAGCATGGGTGAAGGAGGGGGAAGATCTCGAAGGCACAGCAATCTACAGAGCAAGTGGACTGGAACGGGATGCTTTCGCCCTGCATGCCTAGTTCAAGTCTCGTGTAAGTGGCCACAAGTCTGACGAACCTTGCAACATCTAATGACAGCAATGTAAAGACAAATCAATGCAAACATGCCGGCTTGGAACTCAAGTAAGGTCGATGATCCGCCGCCGATACGCATATTTCCTCCAATGTGAGCAGTGAAGGATGCTTTCTCCAACATCCAACATGAATCCTACCCCTTCGACGTGCTTCTTAGGCCCGGTATCGCCATCCCCGGCGATATTGTCCCTCCGTCGCTCTCAGTCGGTGGACTTGCATAGATAAGCGGTTGTAACCCGTCGGACGTTCTCAAGCTTGTTAAGAGAAGGGAAGATGTACTGGGCCTGAGGGCATTGACTGCTGCTTCCCTGTCTACCGTCCTGTTCTTTTTTCGATAATCGCTTTGATATCTCTAGATCTCCTATCGACGTTGATTTTTGTCACCAACAGCCCGCTGTCTATAAAGCATCTTTAACACAAACACTACAATGGTGGTTATCAAGGAGCTCATTCTTCTTACCATCAATGTGGGCTCGGGGCTTGTCTCAGCTCTACCCCCCACTAAGATTGGTACGACCAAGACCAACCATGGAGATGTCCCGGTACTGGGAAAGGGACGGGCTTCACTCCAGCAGGTTCGAAACCCACACTACCGCTTCAATGGCGCCCGTGCGATTTATCGGACCTACCTCAAGTATGGTGTTCAACCCCCTGACTACCTGATCGAGGCAGTCGCCAAAACGGATGCTCTCAATACAGCAGCCGAGGGAAAGCGAGACACTGGCAGTGCCGCCGCAATTCCTGTTAACCCAAACTACGACATTGCATATGTCACTCCAGTAAGCATTGGGACTCCTCCCCAAACCCTCCACCTGGACTTTGACACGGGCTCGTCCGACCTCTGGGTGTTCTCAAGCCATCTGCCCGCATCTCAGATCAGGGGCCAGACCATCTACGTTCCTGCCAACTCTAGTACGGCAAAGCTCCTGGCTGATCACACATGGAGCATCACATATGGCGATGGCTCGGCATCTAGGGGCAACGTCTATGTCGATAACTTCACAGTGGGAGGGTTGACGGTCGAGAACCAGGCAGTCCAATGTGCCTTGCAAGTCTCTACATCATTCACTCGCGAATCCAACATCGATGGGCTTGTTGGATTGGGGTTCAGCACGTTAAATACTGTGGTTCCCAAGAGTCAGCTCACCTTTTTTGATAACGCAAAACCGCACATGGATGAGCCAGTATTTACCGCAGACTTGAAATGGAAGTCAGGTATGCTAGGTTCTTTTCTTGCGTGCTCCAAGCCAATTTTTGCTATTTTTGGGGAAATTTAACACAAAGGCTAACTCACTTGACCTTGAAAACACATCCGGACAGAGGGTACATACGACTTCGGCTTCATTGACGAAAAGAAGTACACTGGGAAGATTACCTATGTACCTGTGAACACATCTCCCGGGTATTGGACATTTACAAGCTCGGGCTACGCTGTTGGTTCGGGTAACTTCAGCGCCACGTCTATTGTCGGTATTGCTGATACGGGCACTTCGTTGGTGTACTTGCCTCCCTCGATCCTCACAGCCTACTATCGTCAAGTGGAGGGTGCTACCAGCAGCCGCACATACGGCGGCTATGTGTTCCCCTGCAACTCAAAGCTGCCGTCCTTCACGTTTGGCATTGGCGAAGCACGAATCACCATTCCTTCGTCATACATCAGCTATGCTCCTGTCACAGCGGGCTCCTCAACCTGCTTTGGCGGGCTCCAGAGTAGCAGCTCTTTGGGAATCAATATCTGGGGCGATGTGGCCCTGAAAGCGGCCTTTGTGGTGTTTCACGGCGGAAACCCGCCGACCATCGGCTGGGCAAAGAAGCCATTGGAAAGTTAAGGGACTGTTTTGGCAGTACTATGCAAAATGTTTCCATGATCCTCTTTTGTAGGATGTTAATGTAAATACCTGCGTCATTGTAACCACTTGACCGTCTTTAAACTCTCTGGGATCTAAAAGCAACAGCTTCCGTGATGATACTCCCAGACTCAGAAACATTCACATGAGCTTGGCCGTAGTGGGAAATATCACTTTGGGACAGGCAGTGTTCTTGTACTTGCATTGACATGCCCACCTGGTGGCAGCACTCGAACAATGTCCAAGGGGATATAAGAGATCTCCGCATAACTCAGTGGCTCAAAAAGATCTGGCAGAGTGGCATCTGGGAGCCAAAGCTCTCTGTATTAGCATTGTTGCAGCTGGATTTGAGGGCAAGAGTCTGGTAGAGGAGAATGATCAGGATCATACCTGAGCACTTTCCAGGAGACCGACGTTATTTTCACCTATACAAAGATAACGGTCAGTGATGCAGCATATCTCATGCAGTTAATTTCTCCTCCTTTCATTAGCAATCTGTAGGTAAGCCCAGAACATTGGTGTTCCTGTTTGAAATTGGGGTCGTGACAAATATATTGACACTTTCATACATGCCAACAGGGAATTTGTACTGATCCATAGCTGATGCAAATGATTCCATTACGCGCCAGGCCGGAGATTCTGCAGAAACCAGTTTGAACCGACAGGATGCAGTAGGATATGGTGCCAACAAGACGCTGATTATACTTTGACTATTCCAGTAATGGTCGGACACATAACAGCTTTAAAGTCAAAGACGGTGAAAAAAAAGATCTCGTGGAATAAAAATTGCTATAATTGGAATTGCCTGTCCTCTCTTGTCCAAGAGCATGTGATTCAATCCAGTCTTCCTCGCGTCCCGAGGAGATCCCGAGAGCGCAATGAAAAAAATGGCCGGTCAGACTTCCATCGACACCCACCCCGCCTGAGCGCCCGAAGGCAAGACCTCAGGAAAGCCGGGGTACAGATCATCGCCACTCTCTATACAGCCGCGAGACGAGGCACGCGACCGCCACCTTTGCAGGTAGAGCGAGAGTAAAAAATGGACCTCACTGTTGGGCGCCGAGGATCTCGTTCATCAACCCGGGTGGGATCTGTGGCTCCTTTAGGAAACACAAGAGAGGACAACTACTATAGAAATGATTCTCTGAAGTATTGTCGCTTGAGGAAAAAAAAGGAAAAAAGGAAACCTAAAATCTGGAAGGGAGCATGTCCTTATATAGCCAGAAAATGTGGCCTGTGCACATCTGTGGTTTGCAGGCGCCCACCTTTCAAGTGGAGCCCGTGAAAACTTTTCTGGCCGAGTTTTTCGCTGAGGATTTTCTGTCCCACAAGCAGCGGGTCCTAATTTTTCTGCCACAAGACACCGCCAAAATTTCGACAGCTGCAATGTCTGTTTGAACCAAGCAAGATAAAAAAAAGAAGCAATCTGGAGAGAAATGACTGTCTATTGTATAGAAAGAACTTCTGTATCTATTTCTAGGGGTTTTCTTTTAACTGAATCGATGAGGCACCTGTAGATTCTTACAGGAGCGCTGGCCTGGCCCTGGTGGTGCTGTCGACACATGGCTGGCACCTCCAACGGTGGGAGGGTTCCTGGCGAAGTTGTTTAACGGCTGCAGCTCTGTTCCGTTCCCTGAATGATATACTTGATGCTCACTCTTGGTATAAAGACTCATGTTCAATCCACCACCTTACCTCAGGAGTTACCATTAAATCCAGCTTGTTTGCATCTTGGTACTTTGCTGCTGCCCGCGCATACGTGCTACTGATGACATCGGTACCAGCCTTCAGACCCTCAACCATGTCAATTCTGTTGACCCAGTCCCTGGCCCCTCCAACTTTCTGCAACAGCCCATCTTCTTTCATGAGATCTTCTACATAAGCGATTTGCTCTTCCATTCCTCCCCATTCGTCATCCGTCCGCATTGTGACTCGCAGCCTAGACCGAGCAAAGAACGGGCCAAGTGCTTTCTGCATCGGTGATTGACCAACCGTGGTAAGCTGGGCGATGGTCTCAACAGGACCGTAATACTTAGGATTGAAAATGCGAATTAACGTATCGTAGCCGACAAGGAATATCTGTTCCATAGTTTCGGTGTTATCCTTGCCTTCATCGTGTTTCTCTCCATATTTTCCAGAGTAGAAAGTGGACTCGGCAATGGCCGCGCTCTTGGCGTGGAAATACGGTAAGGTGCATAGACCCAAATCGACGTCAATGCTAACACCCGACGTTGGCCCTGTCCCGTCAACACGCCGCTGTTCCTGTCGCATAGCCCGTTGGAAATCCCAAGCAAAGGCCCACATCATGGCCAGCCGCTTGTCAAACGCCGCCGGTTTGGGGGCCTTGTCAGCGTTGTTGACTGACAGCAAGAGAAGCAACCGGGAATTGCTCAGTGCTTTGCTGGGGTCCTTGGCCATAAGATCATATATCGTTGACGTCGCCATATGCATATGTGCACGTGTGGGTGGGTTGAAGGAAGAATCGAGCACGATCAGAGTTCGTGGTTGGACCCGAGGTGGAACGGGTGTGGGCGCTTGTTGGCGATCATCGATCAGTAGTTTTTGACTTATGGATCCCTTCCCTGGCCCGCTGTACTGGAAAGAGCTCGCGGCAGTGCATATCACTTGAAATTTGGAGCCGGAGCTTTGAAATGACGAGAGTGCGCAAGAGAAGAAATCGATCAGTGAGCGAGTGGGCGCAGACTGTTGGCTAGGCATGTTTGGTTGTTCTGTCAATTCGAAGTCATTATGCTCGCAAATATGTTGACAACGATTGGATGGGTGCTTGCATGCTGAGACTTCGAGATACCACTGAAGAGAGCTGGATGATTATAGCGCGGGGCAAAGTTTCGGTTGGTCCCCCTGATTACGTCATCGGGGATCTTGCAGGAAACGCCGCACGCAGGCCACCGACATTTTAAGATGCTATCTGCAAATCAAGACATATTTCTGCCGTAGACTGGATCTTAGACCCGACGGTTATGAAATATATAGTCTGCCAACTATGTTGTATCTAGAAATGAATATTACCCCTCGGTAAAAGGATCGGTGCTCATTCAGTTCAGTTGAGCCGTACTAGCGGGGCTTCGTTATCGGCACCCCTTCCGCTGTACGATGCAAACCAAACGACTCGAAGCTCGATCCAAGTCCAACAGAATCTCGGATAAATGAAACCACAGTGGAAAAATCTCCAAACATAAGGGGTATCATGTCACCCGAACCAACTATCCACCCAACCCATGACTCAACGCCCCAGCCGTGAGCAAAACAGAATGCACCATCCGTTGCCTTGTGGTTGACAGCATTTCAGAGGGAAGCAAATATAGGTGTTAGCGAATGACAGGATCACGCATGAACTCAGGGATATTGGTGAAACCAGGATCCCCGCCACGGGATTGTATGTCTGGATAACGCTCCAGAACCTGCAGCAGTTCCTGGAAGCTATCATCGTTTTCCATGGTCAGTCGATGAATCGGCGGCTGAGCAACAGCAGCCATATGAGGAGCACGTGAGCTGCCACCCAACGAGCTGTCGTCTAGAGCATATATCTTGATACCGCGGATGTGGGTGTCCTTGCCATTTTGGTGGTTTTCTTTTATGTGCATTTGGACAATCCAGCAACACAGGGAGTTACCATCTGGCCCCCCTCCACAGCCCTCAATAGGGACATCTTGCCATCCAATGGGGTTTGAGAGGGTAAGCTCTGCGAACTGTATCAGATCGTGGTGTCCGGTGCCAGCAAAGAAAACAACGTGGGCTGGGGTGTAGGATTCGTCCTGGCTGTAATCTACGTAGAAGCGAATTGCACGAATTTCGACGCGGCGCAGAAAATGGATAGTGAGCGTGTGTGGCTGCTGGCCGTCCGATCTGATGACTTCTGATAAGCAGGGAAACCAATGCCAAACAGGCCATCGGGAAGACTTACTGCCAGTACTTGTCTAGATCCTCGCTGAGCAATTCAGCCACACCGTTTCCAGGCTTGTGGCTACTGACACCAAAGTGCGCCAAATTGTTGATTTCTTTGAGGCCCATTGTGGCAGGATCAAATGTAGTATCATGCATGTCTTCCCCGGCATCAATGTGTTCCTCGTTTTCGGCTACATCAGTCATCTCGGCCATGTCGTCACTGAAATTTTCGGGTATGCCGGCGCTGAGGCGTTCTTCGTCATTCCCCTGGGTTTCACCAAAGCCGTCTGATCCCTCATCCTCTTGGCTGAAGTCATCATCGTCCATGTCGATAGGTGTAACATCTGCATTCGAACCTCCGTTGTCCCTGACCAATGCTGCTGACGACGCATTTATCTCGTTAGTTAGTGCTATCACTTCATCCCAGTCATAGATGCCCAGTCAAAGCCCTTGGTGAATTGTGATCCATTCTCCTGGGCATACACAATGGGCTCACGCTTGCAAAGACTAAAGGGGTTGTTGAGATCTTTGTTCGGGTCCAGTTCGCCCAGGGCCCACCGGCTCCGGCTGGTGCAGGTGTCCGGTGCGAAGCTCATGGTTGGTGAAAAGGGAAGAATACTGAGAAGAAATGACAAGTGTTAAGTGTAGCAGTAAAAAGGTAAATGAAAAGAGAGAGAACAACGAATAACAAGAAACACAGTGTGGGGAGAGGAAATGGGTGAGAGAAATAACCACAACTTCCACAAGCGAGAAGGTTCCGTCGAACAGCGAGGTGTGGAAAGGGACAAATCTTAGAAAATGTTGTGGAAGGGCAAATTCAATGAAAAGACTGGCAGCTATCATGACCAGCTATCAACATGATTTCTGCCAGGGCCGTTTCTATTGTCCAGGCATGCGGGAGAAACGAGGGATAGAGAGAAGATGGGGAACTATACTGGGATAGGAATCCAAGTTGAGTAAATGACACAGGGGTCCAAGGAGCCCCGCCAGAAAAGGACGTTGGAGTTTTGGAGGGGCTAGGGCTTCATTCAGACTTACACCGGGATCGGGTCGCCGTGGCACGACCGGCAGCAGCGGAGGGAAGCCGGTCAGACATGGAGCTGGACGTTAATTCACGGTTCGTAGAGCTTTGATCAGTGCCCTAGCTACGGCCTGGGCTCCTTGGAGTGCGCCTGCAAGAATGTTAACCATTTTGTTTGAAAATCATAACGATCAAATATGCTGGGTGCTAAGATATGGCTATCGGGCCGCAAAACAATCATTTTATTAAGTAATACCTTCAGCCTTAAGGAGCAGATCTGGGTGTTTGATGTAACTGGAACTTATCCTGCTCACTATTTAAATCGCAATGGGCAGCAATCTCTTACTCGTACTGTCTCTCAGGAAAAGTCCAAGCCAGATGCTGTTGGTAGAATCGAGGGTTATAAAGTTGAAGTAAACACAAATTGCAACTATCTGGCTCTGCTTTTGTCGAGCAGTGACTTCCAGGGAAAGTTCCAGGTCTCGAAGAGTTCGCCCCGCACCACCTCAGGGGAACCAGGAGAGGATGCCAGGCACCCACGATCTCACAGACCTGAAATGTGGGGCCAATCGGCTCCTCCAGCGAATCATCATTGCAAATCCAGAGCAAGAGAGTTAGAGAGCACGTGACCACGTGCTAGATTCGCGCCCTCAAACTCGACAAACGCGACAGAGCTCCACAGCGCTAACATCTGGCCCGGTAATCGTTCAATACACCGCAATCAACAGAGATACGATTTCGAGGTACTCCGAGGTATTGGACGTCTAGGGTACCTACGCAAACTCTGGCCATTACATGCAAGATAATCACAGCATCTATATCCAGTACCACATTGTCTATTTTTGGTTGATTTCTCTCAGGATGCCACAGACCGCAGGTATGCTTTTTGATTCTCTCATTCAGCTCACTACAAAGCTCTTTACATGCATGCCTGTAATGCCAAAGACCAGCCAGAAATTTCTCCTCATCTTTGATAACTAGGCTGACATGATACCGCGTTATATTAGGGCCAGATACAATTCGAATTCTCGTATCCACCGACAATCATGTTGGCTACGAGGAACGCGATCCCATTCGTAAGGACGATAGCTGGCGGACATTTGATGAGATAATGCAGCTTGCACGTACCAAAGACGTGGATATGGTCCTCCTCGGGGGTGATCTCTTCCATGACAATAAACCCTCCCGCAAGGCTATGTACCAGGTTATGCGCTCTCTGCGGAAGAACTGCCTTGGCATGAAACCTTGCGAGCTAGAGTTCCTCAGTGACCCCGCCGAGGTTTTTGAGGGCGCTTTTCCCCATGTCAACTACTACGATCCTGACATCAACGTCTCTATTCCCGTCTTCTCCATCCATGGCAATCATGACGATCCGAGCGGCGATGGCCACCTCTGTTCCCTTGATCTGCTCCAAGTCGCTGGGCTGGTCAATTATTTTGGTCGGGTTCCTGAAGCAGACAACATCCACGTCAAACCTATTCTGCTACAAAAAGGAAAGACAAAGCTAGCTCTGTATGGGATGAGTAACGTCCGAGACGAAAGAATACACCGGACATTCAGGGACAACAAAGTCCGGTTCTACAGGCCAAGTCAGCAAACGGGTGACTGGTTTAACCTTTTGACCCTTCACCAAAACCACTACGCCCATACTCCCACCGGGTACCTGTCTGAGAACATGCTACCGGATTTCTTGGACCTTGTCATATGGGGACATGAGCATGAGTGTCTTATTGATCCTAAGAAGAATCCAGAGACCGGTTTCCATGTCATGCAGCCCGGTTCGTCCATAGCAACATCCCTTGTTCCAGGAGAAGCCGTTCCGAAGCATATTGCTATTTTGAGCATTACTGGCAAATCTTTCGAGGTGGAGAAAATTCCCCTTCGGACTGTTCGGCCATTTGTCATCCGCGAAATCACCTTGGCCACCGATAAACGCTTCAAGGGCCTCGAGAAAAAGCAAGACAACCGACAGGAAGTCACAAAGCGACTCATGCAAATCGTCGAAGAAATGATTGCGGAGGCAAATGAAATGTGGCGGTCACTTCACGAAGACAGCCAAGATGATGAAGACGAGGAGCAGCCGCTGCCTCTGATCCGCCTCAAAGTTGAATATTCATCTCCAGAGGGTACCAAGTTCGAGGTGGAAAACCCTCAGCGATTCTCCAACCGGTTCGCGGGCAAGGTCGCGAATCAAAACGACGTCGTTCACTTTTACAGGAAGAAGACAGGAACAACAAGTAAGTGTTTATCCATTCGACAGGGCCGTGTTGAAGCGCTGGATGCGGGTTCATTAACACCGGGCAGGGAAGCCAAAGGAGGGGAAACGTGAGCTCCCGGAGGGTATAGCAGAGGCACTCGAGGATTCAGATAGTATCAGCGTCGACGCCCTTGTCCAAGAATTCTTTGCTCAGCAGTCTCTTAAAATTCTCCCTCAAGCACCTTTTGGTGATGCTGTTAACCAGTTCGTCAGCAAGGACGACAAGCATGCAGTCGAAATGTTTGTTATGGACTCGCTATCTAGTCAGGTCAGGGGTCTGCTGCAGCTCGATGATGACAAGATTAATGAGGGCCTTGATTCCCACATCGAAGACTTCAGAAAGGTCATGGAAAAGAATTTTCTTTCTGGTCAGCAGAAACAGGCTCAACGCCGGAGACGGTTCAAAGAAAAGCCTGAAGGTTGGGATTCGGACTTGAATGGTCATTGGACGCTGCAGCCTGAAGCCATCGAGGAACTCTCCTCATCTCCCGAGCCCGCGAAAGAAGGTGGTCGGGTGCGCCCAGCCTCTAGAATTACGGTTGGCGATGAAGACAACCTGTTTGAGGAGGAAGAGTTTGTGCAGAAAACGACGGCTAAACGAGCACCAACAACTCGAGCGACAAGGAAGACTGCTGCTGCTACCAGAGCAACAACGGCAACCAAAGCGTCTGCCCCTGCGAAGAAGTCTATCGCGGCACCTAGGGGAAGAAAGAGGGCCAACCCTTTTCAAGACAGCGCTGAGGAGGAAGAGGATGTGATCATGGACGATGATGACGACTACAAGCCGGCGCCCCCCGTGAAAGCACCCCCACCGAAGCCGGCGCGAGAGACGCAAACTCGTGGTGCGCCAAAAACTCGGCAAACAACGCTCAATTTCTCTCAAGCAGAGCGCCCCACGAGAACGACGCAGAAGGCAATCGAAATCAGTGACGATGAGATATCAGAAGATGATGCTTTTGAGTCCATGCCCGCGAGGAAGAGCAAGAGATACTGAGCCTAATATATTTCCAAAAGCAATTACAACGAGGGCGCTGTGTCAGCAACTAGGCTGAGCTCTCTATTCAGAATTTGCTTGGTAATGGCTTGGAATCATTTCTGGCCTTGTGTTTGATGTGCCTGAAGCGTTGAGTGAAGGAGCTGGGACACTGGGGGGTCAAAGAGCAGATAGCACTATGATAATGCAATTTCTGTGCCATTCATGCTAAATTCCTGACACCAATTGCTTGATCAGTCATCTGAAGTGGCGTGGGTCGGCAGTTCACGTCCATCTCAGGTACCCGTGATGAGGAAGGGTTCTTTGGATCTATCGCCATCGCCATCACGTGATTGGCTCTTGCGCAACAGCGGACCTCTTCTCTGCTGATTCGTAAACCTTTGACGAATTCTACCACACATCTATTACGACACTTTGTCCTCCGCAGACAAAACCCTTCACCAGCGACAATGGCGACGAATCAATCGATAGATAATTCCGTTTCCCAGCCGGCCGCGCCCACAGCGAGCGCAAACGGAACTTCTCAGCCAGCGGGAGAGACAACAAGCATGTTTCCAGGCATCCCCAGTGCCTCGGTGCCAGAGCCAAAGCTTCCGACTCGGAAAGATGCCTCACTGAGGGAGTTTTTAAATAAGATGGACGACTATGCACCGATTGTATGGTGGATCAACTTTTCAAAGAGTGCGCAGGAATGAAAGAGCATGCTAACACTCCTACGCGGCAGATCCCCGACGCCGTTACGAATTACTACATGACGCGGGCTGGGCTGCCGCCGCCGCCGCAGACAGATATTCGCCTTGCCCGTCTTCTTGCGCTAGCAACACAAAAGTTCATCGCCGACATTGCCGCCGACGCGTATCAGTACAGCCGCATTCGCGCAAGCAACACCAATGCCAATAACCCCATGGGTAGCCTCGGCGCTGCGGCGGGATTCCCTATCCCTGGGCAACCATCCAATCAGCCTGGTGGCAAGGAACAGGGCCGCGGTGGTCCGCTGGGTATCCAACGCCCGGGTTACGGAGGTGGCGGCCAGGGCGGCAGCCAAAACCGCACAGTGCTGACCATGGAAGACTTGGGCATGGCAGTCAGCGAATTCGGCGTCAACGTGAAGCGTAGCGAGTTCTACCGCTAAGGCTGCCTAGAACACCGGAAAAAATTAACTACGCATCGCTCCCAAACTTCCCATCACTCTACAAGCGTCCATGTGAGTTTGTACTCACTGCACTTCACTACTCTTCCACACACATAATAATACCCCTGGCAGTAAGGCGTTTGGATGGCAAGCTACTGAATTCGGTTTGGTACAGGAATTGAAGAGCAATTACTTTGGAGCGAATAAGGAATATGGTATTAGAGGTGATGATGGGCTTGAAGGCCACCAGATCTGTATTCTGTGCTCAGGTCAGGCGTTGAGGTGTTTCGGGCATTAAGCATTGTAATGCACCTAACCACGTATTGTGAGGTGTAACACAATCAAGGGGGATTCATCATTTCGTTTCTCTCTTTCTCTCCCAAACAATATTTGGAATATGTCCTTTTTCCCCATGCTCCTAATATACAATCAATATACAATGATTGACCTACCGCCACATTTCACATCTTATTGAAATGTGCAAACCGGCCGCAAAAGCAGTACATCCTCATTCACAAATATCATTGACCACACACTCAATTTCAAGCTTCCACATCACCTTATGCCTTTTCAAGGACAAAGCAGTTAGCATAAAGTTGATGTGTCAATCTAAAGGATGTATTAAGTACCGTCACACATATTGTACACAACGTATTGAAACAAGCCTCGATGCATGCAAGCAGTGAGCTCCATCCTGAACTCGAGGTATTTTCGTGCTTCCGCCTATCCCATGTCATTTACTTCCTGTTCCAAATGAACGGCTTGCGTGTCCTACAATCCAAAAGACTCAGTCCCGATTCGACACAACATATGACCCAACGTAAGGGAAACGTACGGAGAGAACTCGCCAAGCTTGTGGCCCACCATCTCCTCAGTAATGGTCACCTCATGGTAAACCTTGCCATTGTGAATTTGGAACTTGAGCCCAACAAAATTGGGAAGAATAGTAGCCGATCGCGCCTGTGTCCTGATTGGAGGAATCTTCTTGCCGGGTTCAGGCCGCACAAGTGGTAAACTAGGCATCGATCGACATGGTCAGAAAAGGCTGGCAATATCGGTGGTTTTGGAGCCTGTGGAAGAACGTGTGGGCAGAACTTAAGACGGTGAAGACCGATGTCCACTTATCCAGCGCGGGGATGTCTTACGGCACAATGTGTGGACCTGTTGTCAAGCTCCTCAGTCAGTAAATTTATGAGTTAACAGACTATTTTGGAACTGCAGGAACCAAGGGAACGAAGAAAACTCTGCCACTTCGAACGTGCGAAGCTGTGCGAGAACAAGGCCTCCCTTACCCTTCCATACGGACCGCTTGAGCAGACACCTTGTCGGCTGCATGATTGCGCAGAATCCAGCAACACAGCTCGGTGGGTGCAGGAAAATATAAGGTTGGCGGCTTGGTGCTTCTCGAGGTGAATCCCTAACTTTTGCCTGGTCCAAGATGTTCCAGACTTACTGCGCCACTGCCCCTATCCATTGAGCTATCAAAGCCACACCAAACGGTTAGACTCCACTGCTTTACTTTATATGGAAAGTGGGGTATTCTGTGCCGAGGAAGATAAGATAAGGACATACGGAGTTGTTTACCAATGATCTGACAAAACGCAGTCCCAAACTTCGACCACACGCGGATTTCCTACTGCGCAGGAACTCCCCAAGTGGAAAATTGTTTGTCAGAATTTCTACAACTTACCCGAAACACTATTATTGAGCAATTAGCCCCTAATTCCACTATCAGTATTGGAATTGTCGGCCCAGGTGACTGGCTACTTGTATACAGTATTCTGACGAAGCCTAGAGAGTCGAGATCCGCGAAGATGAAGGATCAGAACGCCCTCTCCCGTCTTATTTCTCAGGAATTGGAGCCGGACGACATAGAGGTGGTAATCATGATGAATGAAGACAGAACTAGCCTATCGCATCCCAGCTATCTACGCACGGAGCACATTCGTATTGCCAGCAATGAACGTCCTAGCGCTAGTTTGCGGGGCACATCGGGGATTAAGGAGAGACCTTCGTCATAACATACCTCTGCCTCTTGTCATGGTCCATACCAGCTACTTATTGAATGGGGATTCACTATTTCTGAACAATTCTAGTTTACTGAATAGACCTTATAAAACCACATCTGCTGGCGGCTTTAGCAACACGGGTGTTTGCTTGGCGTAGTCGTGACGCAGGATTGCCTAGGTCACTGTGAGGAAGATAGGAAATGTTCATTGTAGATCTCCATGTTCCTGTACAGGGATGAAGATACAGAGGTCGTATGTGCGTCAGAGCCAAACCGGTAATGGTCATGGAGCCTGTTGATTGCGAATGCAGTTATGATGCAGCCCGCATTGCCGGTTACAGTTTCCATTCACTGTAATATGCCTTCCGTTGGCTACTTATAGAGGGCCCCTAAAGTTTGAATACCTAGTGTCATGTAGCATTAAACACTGGGGAAATTATCTCGGTTGTCATCGAGGTCCTGATATTGGCCGACATCTAGCCTTCCCTGGTATGGGCTCTGAATATTTGGAGTGTGTCATATCTTTGGCCCCAATTCCTTGCAAGAGAATTACTCACATACCCGCACTGGCCCTTCGAGGCCCCGAGTATTAACTTCTAGTTGCAGTTCGTCTGTGCTTGGAGGGGAACCTTGTTTTGAGAACTACCGCGTGAATGTCCTGTTGCATGCCCTTCCACGAGCAATGAGCCAAGAGTGTGCTACTTCACCGGAAGATCATCCAGCACACCCAAACTAGACACAAGTATCTCATCATGATATTGTCATGCGTATTTCAATAAGGAGACATGGATAGCCCAACCAAGGGCCTATATGAACAGACATAGCACAGGACACACTTATATATAGCCCTTTATGATGCACTGGGACGCTTAGGTGGACTGCTTGGCTGTATCTCGAAGCACATGCAACCATCCTCCTCTGACTGCCAAGTTTGGAGAAGTGATATAGAACTGCTCAACTACCATGCCCCGGCAACACCTGACGCCAAACGCCTGTCTTATTTGTCGCAAAAAGAGGACGAAGGTACGAGCATATGGTCCCTTGTGGCGGCTCCCTGGCATTTAAGCAGAGTGTATCCATTGTCGAAAGTGGATAACTTGGTCACGCTCCGAAAACATGCAGTACTGCTAACATCACTGTGGCACCCAGTGCGACGGCCAATTACCATGCGGCCGGTGCGGCACGCGAGGAGAGGATTGTGTCTATGAAGACAAGAAATGGCGGACCAAAGATCATCTTCGCTCTGAGATCGAACGACTCCGTGCTGAGCAGCGCCGTGGACACGCACTCATCCGCTCTCTTCTAAACAACAACCCAAATCACTTGGAGGCTGTGCTTGGTCGATTGAACTCCGGGGAGCATCCAGATGTCCTGGCAGACTGGATCTTAGCAAACACGACAAGGCTTGTCCAGCCCTCGGCAACAGGTCGTGCTTCCTTCATCACTACCGAGCAGGAGGACGTTGTTCACACCTCAGCTTCTTCACGTTCACATATGTTTAAACCAGAAGATGAACGGAGCCAACCTGATATAAAATTGTTTGGGCCTCGAGGTGGACATTGGAGCGTGGAGCTAGACCATGCGGTATCGACAAGAATCGGTACCGGTTGCAAGATTAGACCACAGGGATATCAACCAGAGAGAGGGGACTTCACAGACGAAACGCCACTAGGATTGTCAGACATTCCGTCCAAAGACCCTGACCCCGATTTGAGAATAAATGATCTCGCAGTATCCACGGCGAATCTCTCGAAAGACAATCAGCGTGGACATTCCGGCCATCACAAACCGCCCTCTAGTACTCGATTGAAATCCAGTGATCATTCTTTTGGGTCTGAGCCTCGAGCACCTTCTGATATTATATTTCCCTCACAACCTGGAAACATGGTAGTGTTAGAATCCTTCCAACTTTTGGGAGCGACCGATCAACATTGTACCTCTAGCGAGACATGCTTGCTCCCTGAAGTTGAGTCAGGACGCTATACACCTGACCCTACCCGAGCATCAGGAGCACCAAGTCACTCGGTCTCAACTACACTAGGACCAGTATATGGCAATATGACCCTTACAGTTTCTAGTGTTCTTGAACCGCAAACAATAGCACCAGGGTGTGGTGAGTCTTGCGAATTCGACCCTACATGTCACGTCATGTCTACCGAGAACGTCTTCCCCATGATTGATGTCTCTGCAACTGTGGGCCCTCATTCATCTACACGAGACACTTATTTTGTACACTAGTTTTTCCAATATCTAGGTAGCATCTACCATAATCTAATAGGAGTATCGCCCAACAGCTCCCTTTGCATGGGATTTGGATAGAATTGTTCATCTGTGTTGAGCTATATAAAGGCAACCAATGTTTGAGGTTGCTAACAATGCAGATGAGATTGCCCACCATGAAATATAGCCTCCAGCAGGTATGTTCGAAATTTGGCGTTTGAAGAAATACACTCGCATTTGTTGTCCTCTGGACACCTCTGACACGCACTGTCGTGATAGTATCAACATGTCCTGGCTTGTTACGAATACCATCATCTATTCAAACATTCGACGCTTAAAGCTCGTCGTGGTTTCCATCAACCTTCTGTCCCCCACGAGCAAGGGTTGAGCGATTGCTGGTTGCTGAATTGGCCAAGAAGTTCTCGACTAACCATTCAGCTTGATGAGCGAGCTCTTTGCTATTCATAGCTCCCTCGTATGGGATTAACTTGCCCGTGGTAGTGTCCTCTAAAACCAGCTGACCATGAAGTTTTCTCGTTGACCCAGCCGCACTCAGTATATCAGGAAACTCTTCGTCATCGGTTATAGTGAAGTGGATGTGATCAAGATACCGCTTAGCAACAGGGCGGATTGTATTCACATATGACCCCTTCTCATCATCGTTTGCTGGAAAATAATGCAAAATCCCTTTACCAGACTACGCAGATGGATTTTTTGTCAAAGTTAGCACGCGATAAAAGCTCAAGGCATTTGGTGAACGGATATGTTGTCTTCCAGTAGGATCTATACCCACCGATCGATATATGATCGCATTTCTTTTGGTAAGCACGGGAACAGTTGAACTGGAGCAGAGTTCCACAAATCTCTTGATAGAGCTCAGGGTGATCGGGTCAGAGGCAGTTCGTTTGAAACCCTCAAGGTTATTGTAGCACACCAGGGTTGATTTATCTTCAGCAGGCGGGCCCATCAGAAAGCTGAAAAAACGGCGATATTGCTTAGCCACAGACCGAAAAGCATCATAGAAATCCCAGTCATCCGGACTTGTACGCCCAACGAACACAACATCGTCAATCTGTGTAAAAGAGGGAGTGACGTCGACATCGAATTCGAAGATAGTTGGGCGTAACGCTCGGTAAAGGAACAAAATGATACTAGTTTTGGAACGATATTGTCACTGATATCTTCCTTGAATAGTTACTTTGGAAATTAGGAGACTTACTCTCGTGCGTTCAGTTTACCCTCATATTGGTCTATCTGTCCATCACGATGGTAGAGGCGAATTGATGGGTAAGAGTTGACATTAAGATCTCGACAGAACTTTTCATTTGCTGAGCAGTCAAAGCTAACGATATTGTCATCCCTTTGTAATTCTTCTGCAGAAGTCCACTCAGGTTCAAGCTCGCTGCTAGCGTTCCTGGCAGATGTCAGTAAGAGCGCATGAAATGAGGAACTTGATGCAAAAAAAGCCTACTGTAGTGGCAGAGAAGGTGGCGAGGAAGAAACTATGTTAGTCTTTTTCATTCGGAACAAGCTGAACACTCTTACCCAAACAACTACCCAGCGAGGGACTATGTTAGCAAAGTAATTCCAGAAGAAAATTGAAGAGAACATACAAGCAACCAAGGTGTATGCACTTGAATCCAGCGCATCTTGCAGCCTATCTTTGCTCACATGATTCCAAGCCGCAGCCGTTATTGCGGCCGTGATAAGACAAAGAGTTTGGAGATGCATTGCTTTCGAGTCACCAACATTCCAAATGTTGCAAATCACAATCTTACGCTGTCAAAGAAGACTGGCACAGATGCCAGCCTATGCAGTTCCCATTTAACCAAAGTCCTGATGATCATGACACATTACCATTAGCAGTCTAGGAGTCTTGTATCTCGCTAACCCATTTAACCGGATGTTCGAGCATGAACATAGTTTGGTTCCGGATAATACGAAGAGCAATATGACTAGAGTATATACATCTCGGCAGATATGCCTATAGTACTACGACATTTGACAAAAGACCAAGGACAGAAGCAATAATTGGAGGTAGTATAAGAGCCGTTAAACTACCATACTACTTGTCACAAGGACATGGCAGTCCAAGGGAAAGGGTATCCCGACTGCCAACACAAGGGACACCACTTTAAACTACGCGCAGGTTTCTGCCATCAGGCTTTCCCTTGCGCAGGGCTTTATAAGTTGTAAGTAGATATAGATAGTATAACTATGTCCGCCGGCGTCGTGGGCACGGCCCAGTACCCCATTAAGGTAGAACATGGCCGAAAAATAGAATCATCATCATCGTCATCAAGGGACACCAGAGTTAGATCGATTGTGAACGACACAAATACGTGGGCGATTCCGGAAGATATACGGAGCCACACGGCCGAATGAGCCGGATGGCCGAGAAAGGAGGATGAGACCCCTGAGAAGCCTGGAAGGCTGAGGCACTCACTAGGGCGAGAGGATTTCATAAAGGAAGCTGCCCGGACACGATGAAGGTCTTCTCTTGGTTCTTCCTCCCCCTAACACAAGGACACTGAGAACCAAGAAAGAGCATCACACGTATTAATCGACTTCGTTATGCACCCCACATTGTCAGTGTTTATCATCTAACCCATTTGACCCATTGTCAATCCCTGCTTGCACCAGACCAAGTCACCCGTTACATTACCAGCTAGCGATAATAAGCGCTGCTAGCATATTGGCGCTGTAAGGCGCACACCGTTGGCCTTGGTGCGTTGCCGTCATCCGACTGGGTGATAGTCAGCTGCTCTGCCGCTGCGAGGTTCCCTGGTGGCAGAATCTCAAAAATGAGAGCGCTCGCCCGGTACAGCTCGCTGCGTAGCGACTCCCGACAGCGCGTTCTGGGGAAGGTAGCAGCTAGCTTGGAGTCGCTCCCAACCATTTAGCAACTGTTTCCGCCACAGGCTCGGCCCGAATCACCGATCCAATTAACACTATCCGATGCCCAAGAAGTATAGCAGACATCTTCAAATCTTATCTGCAAACGCGCAAAAATCCATCGCCTACACAGACAGCCTCCTCGAGCTGGCAGCTAGACGGAGAATATCCCTCGTCTGTGTCCAAGAACCCGCGGTCATCAGAGGCAAGGTTCGGAGACACCCTGGTTTCACCGTGATCTCTTCGGGTGACCCTGAATGCCGAACGGCTATTTACATTGACAAAAGATTCCCTCTCTCTGCTCTGCACGACCCTCTCCATTTTGCAGTCTCGGTTTCTTTCTCCGGGTTCCAGATTGCCTGCCTCTACATCCACCCGAGAGACGAGCTCGCTTTCCCAGCCTGGCGCTTTTTCCGGTCAATTCGAGCCTCCCAATCACATATTATTGTCGGTGACTGTAACACCAAACACCCTCTCTGGGACCCTGGAGCAGATACAAACCCTCGAGGGGAACCCCTCGCAACGTGGATTGCTGCTTCCGGCCTCGTGATTCACAACCCCCCAGGCGAGACTCACAATAGAGGCGGCGTCCTCAACCTAGCTCTTGGGCCACCTATTGGGTTTCAGATCATAGGGCTTTGGTGGTCTCAGTCACTACGGCACCGCCGCAATATCTTCCCCCCCCC
>Ga0065720_1000245_pt1 | contig 49036 bp, 44 predicted proteins | sample Thericmetagenome_FD_59107 | JGI IMG/M metagenome (GOLD analysis project Ga0065720, IMG submission 59107) | Thermophilic microbial communities from the Joint Bioenergy Institute, California, USA of rice/straw/compost enrichment - eDNA_2 v2... | ecosystem: Engineered > Solid waste > Grass >... | reverse complement strand
CCAACCAGGATTTTGCACCAGATATTTATCCTTTAAGATTTCATCGTGCGGAATAGGCCATAAGTAATCTCTTGGCAAGAATCTTCTCTTTTGCACCAACACTCTTTCATAAAAGTCATCTCCATCAGCAAAAGTATTCATACCATATACATCAGCACCCATGGTTTCCTCGGCAATCAACCATCTGCGTACATCGAAGTAACGTACGTTTTCAAATGCCAACTCAATCTGACGNTCGTGTCTTATAATCTCTCTTATACCCGATTGTGTTGTAGGAGCTTCAATTTGACCTGGTCCGCTACCATATCCCGGCAGCCCGGCTCTTTCTCTTATCATGTTGAGGTATTTTAGAATATCGGGATGACCGGGTTCTACTTCATTTAAGGCCTCAGCGTAGTCAAGATAAATCTGTGCGAGTCTTAAATATACCCATCCCCTGCTGGCCGAACCGGTAGTAGCAAGTTGCTTTCTTACAATATATCCGGTAGAAGTTACATCCCAAGTACTCTGACTTCTTCCGGAGTTACCGCTCTTTTCAAATACAGGAATCACTTCGACATCGCCAGCTTGATTTTGCCAGTAGCTTCTGTTGTAGGTAACCCCTACGTAAAAACGGGCTTCTCTGTTTACCCATTGATTGAATGTACGTCTTTCCCTTACATCATAAGGAGACTTAAAATCTGAAAAACCAGAGCTTACGTATCCTGAAAGCGGATTAGTAATACGCAATCCGTTTCTCATTTCATAAGCATCCACCATAGATTGGTTTACCGACAAGAAACCGGCTCCTTTAGCAACAGATGAGGAATAGCCCACCAATTTAGGTGTAATATCATACCAGTAATCTCCGGTACTTGACATCGGACGTCCAAAAATCCATTCGTCGTTCCAATCTGTAACAATTACATTTTTACAAGACTTGTAAGCTGCAACCCAAGGATCGGGATCTGACTCACGGTATAGCGTATAGGTAGGTCCATCGAACTCCTCTAGAAATTCTCTTGCAGCATTTGCAGCACGCACCCATTTATTAGGATCGTAAGTTTGGCTTACCAGCTGAGTACCATCGTGATTCTTCAAACTTGCTAAACGGGTGTTACCGTTAAATAGCGGGCTTGCAGCCAGCATTAACACCTGTAATTTATATGCCTTACAAACACCTGATGTGACACGACCATATTCTACCACGTTGTTATAAGTAAGCGGTTTATCATGACGCTGTCCGGTACCTTGCACAGACTGTTTAATCTCCATATAAGCCGAGTCTAATTGCTCTACTACATAATCAACACACTCATCAAACGGACGGCGCGCAAAGAAGATCTCATCTCCTGTGCCATCCACAGGCACTTCATTATCCAAAATAATGATAGGTCCATATAAGCGCATCATCCAGAAATAGAAGATAGCGCGCATAGCCCTAGCTTCTCCTTTGTAGTGCAATTTGATCATGTCACTTACTTCTGCAGGGTTGGCGTTATCTATTTTCTTGATAAAGTCTGTAGCGGTTCTTACCGGTTTGTACCAGTTGATCCAAAACGTACCCCCTGCCGTATTATCCCATGTACTTTGGTTCATAGAGTTGGACATAACCCAAGATAGAGACCAATAGTTGGCCTCATCAGAGGCGCCTGTATAAGGTCCGGCGTAGTTGCTGGGGGCAAACCGACAACTAAATTCATCAGGCATGTTCGTATATACCTGTGCCAGATAAGCCCTTGTATTTACTAAGGACTTAAAGATGTCTTCTTCCTTGAGTACATCATCAGGAACCTGATCCAGGAACTTGCTGCATGATGCAAGGAATAAACTCAGAACGGCTGTTATCAATAAAATTCGGTTTCTCATTTTATATAATATTTTCAATGTATTAGAAATTAGCCTGTATACCTAATGATAAGTTTCTTGTGTTGGGATAAGTATTACCGTCACCGGTATTCATTTCCGGATCCCACAGCTTAAACTTGCTCCAGTAAAGCAGATTTACACCGGAAAAGTAGATGCGTGCATTTTTCAAACCGATGCTCTTTAAAGTTCCATTAGGTAAATTATATCCAAAATCCACAGTTTTTAATCTTATGAAATCAATATCCCGCACCCACCAGGTACTAGGCACATTGTTATTGGCAGAAGCCACGCTACCAAAAGCCAGACGAGGATAGAATGGATTAGCCTTTGGATTATCTTCTGTCCATCTGTCGGTTACGATAGCATATACGTTACCATCGTTTCCATCACCAGAGAAAGGTGCACGTGCAATACCGCTTAAGGTTCGGTAGGCACCACTAATTCCTTGGAAAAAGGCACTCAGATAAAAACGTCCTAAGGTGAAATTAAATCCAAAACCATATACCAGATCGGGAACATCGCCACGGCTAATCTTGGTCTGGTCATAAGCATTGATCACACCATCGCCGTTCAAATCTTTATACTTTAAGTCCCCNACTCTGGGATTACCCAAATAGGACTGATCGGGGCTATTATCAATTTCTTCCTGACTTTGGAAAATTCCTTCAGCTACATAACCAAACTGTGCCAGAATGTTCTGCCCTCTTCTTTCTTGATAAGGGTCCGCATAAGGCGCCTGTCTGTTTTCCACCAGTCGGTCTCTATTGTAAGAGAAAGTTCCTCTAAAGGATATTGTCGATTTAAGACCCAACTGAATGGGTTGCAATTCAACAGTACCATCGAAACCNGATGCATCTACAATACCATAGTTTCCAATAGGATTGTATTGCAAGCCTGCATATCCCGGAAAATCAGCGCGGGTAAGGAATACACCAGTACGATGAGATCTGAAATAATCAAGAACAAACGAAAGCTTGTTGTTCAGAATATTAAATTCCAAACCTAAATCCTGAGTATGTGAAGTAGCCCAGCTTACATCTGCTCCATATTGAGAAATATTAATACCTGAAACACTTGTACTGCTACCAGGTTTACCATAAGTNATACCGCGTGCATTTGTGGTAATCAGCGTTAAATAACCGAANCGCAATCCGGTTCCGGGGGCACCGGCAATACCATTCGAATAACGGATTTTGAAGAACTGGAAAATATTAGATAAAGGTTCGAAGAATTTCTCTTTAGATAATACCCAACCCACACCCACAGAAGGGAAGAAACCAAATCTGCGTGAAGGTGCATAGTCTTCCGAACCGTTATACCCCACGTTGAATTCGGCAAAATACTTCTGACGGAAAGAATAGGTAGCTTTCCCGGCATAGTTTTGCTGACGGTGAGGAATAAAGTCAGTCCAAGAGCTGGTAAATGGATAAATCTGACTCAACTGATTATACACCAGCATGGAATAAATATGGTGATCATTAAAATGTCTATCGTAAATCGCCTGTGCCTGTAAGGTAAACTGGCGGTTAGCATAGTTAGACGTACTAAAGTCTAAGTTATCAGAACCCGTAAGCATTTGTTCCAGATTCAGGCTGCCGTCCGGCTTATAAGGCTGAGCCTGATTCAGATAATAAAGCGTTCTAGATCGTCTTCTGCTATGGGAAGACTCATTATATAAGTCGAATGAGTACATGGCATTCACCGACAAACCTTTTACCCAAAAACTCAAATCCTGTGTAATGCTGGCATTAGAGTTCAGCTTAGAGGTAAACCTATTGGTATATCCGGTTTGCGTTACTGCAGCCCAAGGGTTAGGAGAAGGAGTACTACCATAAGCAATACCCGCTACTAAGTTTCCGGGGTACATTGGCGGATAGAACACGGGGCTTGCATTCATTGCCTGACTAAATGCTTGTGTAGCTCCGGCCCCTGGTTGATTATAATCGGTTATATAACCACTAATGCCCAGATAGAACTTAGTAGTCTTCGTCCAATTCATATCGATATTGGAAGTAAAATTGTATCGTTGAAAACGCGTATTGGCATCGTAGGTTACTGCAGGATCGGTTCTCAACAACGCATCTTCTGAATAGTAAGCAAGCGAAGTATAAAAGCGTGTGTTTTCCGTACCACCCGATGCGCTAAAGTTAAATCGACGATTAGGAGCTACATCCTTAAACAGAAGATCTAACCAATCCACATTGGGATAAACGTATGGATTGGCTGTTCCGGATAAGGTGCTATCGATATAAGCCTGAGAAAATTGAGGTGCATATCCTGCCGCAATCATAGCCTCATTCTTAAGCTCCATATAGGTCTTAGCATCGGCCATCTTTTGCACTTTGGTAAACATGGTAATACCTTCGTTATAGTTAAACATAAGGTTTACCTTACCAGATTTACCTCTCTTAGTGTTGATAAGAATTACACCATTCGCACCTAAAGATCCATATACGGCAGTAGCCGCCGCATCCTTGAGGATGGTAAAGGACGAGATGTCTTCCGGATCCACACTGTTCAAATCACGACCCTGAATACCATCGATGATCACCAGTGCACCACTAGCATTTCCACCAAATGTCTGAATACCCCTAATCCAGATATCGGCAGAGTTACTACCCGGCAAACCCGAACGTTGTACGCCTACCAACCCAGCGATACGACCAGACAGCATGGTACTGAGATTTGCTACAGGATGTTTCAGCTCTTCTGCCTTTACTGTAGACTGAGCACCTACCAGACTAATTTTCTTCTGCTGGCCATAACCCACCACTACTACATCTTCCAAACTTCCCGCCACAGCTTCGAGCGTAATGTTTTCTACAATTCTCTCCGAAAAAACCCAGCGATGCGTAATATAACCCACATGCGAGGCAGTAAGTGTATCGCCTTTTGATGCAGCTATTTCATAATACCCGTTAGCATCGGTAAGGCTGGTGACACCGGTTCGCAGGTTTTGAATGGTAACACCTGACATAACCGCATTTAACTTATCCCTTACAGTACCTGAAACAACGATCGATTCTGAATCAGATACCTGAGCAATAAGGAACAGAGGTACAAATAATGACACTAGCAAAGCGAGCGCCAGCTTCTGTTTGATTAAAAAGTGCATACGACAAGTTATTATTGTTTACTCCTTAAATGGTTATTTGAAAGCGAACAGAATACACCACCCTGTACTATAAAGCAACGGCTTTACTCGCACACTAAAAGCAAAATGCCACGCCAGCAGCTTATAATATTTCTCAAAATGTCATTTGAGCGATAGATTAATTTGGGCTCAATCAATCTTGGTTTAACTTACGGACACACAATCATTTTCGACAATAAGCATACTCAAATGGCAAAATCGTTTTTGCCTAGTAAAAGTAATAAAAGTTTTCAAAAAACAAAATTTTAATTTTTCCTTTACAGAAATTTTCTTAAGTGAAAATGCATTGGGGATTGTTTCTCATAATATTGTCTTACGACAATTTTGTTTTCTTAGAAGGCTTTCTTAAAGAATCTCTGCAAATTAGTTCTGCTTCCAATAAAACCTTACTGTTATTATGATCTGCCTGATTATTCATTTGCGCAATCAGCAACTCAATACCTTTACGAGCGATGTCTACAATAGGCTGATTAATGGCGGTAATAGAAGGCATATACAATTTAAAAATCGCATGATCATCAAAAGACAACACACCTACCCTATCAGGGATTTTCCATTTCAGCGCTTGCAAGGCTCTCAATCCATCGATAGTAAGATAGTTTGTTGCAAAAAAGATAGCATCAATCTCAGGATGTTGTTCCAAAAAACTTTTTATACCTTTCTCATAAGCGTTTTCCATTGTGGAAAAAGGAAGCTTTAATACATACTTTGGCATACGACCCGTATGCTTTTTTATACATTGTCGAAATGCCTCTAAACGTTCCTGCATTTGTACTTGATCAAGCGCTGTTACAACAAAAGCAATATTTTTATACTCACGTGAAATCAGTAAGTCTACTCCCTGTGCAATAGCTTTTTTATTATCCACCAGCACATAAGGGGATATTCGCATCAGGGAAATAACGGTCAAGCAATACAACGGGTTTTTTGATTTTTTTTAGCTTGAGTATTTCATCCCGCATTCCAATAGACGGTGTCACAATAAACCCATCTACTTGCTTATGCAACACCCTAATTAATTCTACGCCTTTTTTATCCTCATTCTCCGTACTACAATATACAACTCTGTAGCCATCTTTATAAGCAATATCCTCTACTGCTTTAGCCAGAAGCGAGAAGAACACATTGGATATGTCTTCTACAATGAGGCCAATCACATGCGTTTTACCGGTACGCAAACTGGCCGCGGAACGGTTGGGAACATAGCCTGTTTCGGCAATAATTTTTCTAATTTTGGCGGCAAGCTCATCGCTAATGCGCATTTCCTTCTCTTTTCCATTGATCACGAATGATACTGTTGAAGGCACAACTCCTGCCAGCTTGGCGATATCTTTAATCGATAGTTGCTTCACTGCGTATTGTTTTGAATGGGTAATTTGAAACTAATATCGGCAAAGTATTTTTTACTTTTTAATAATATTGTATCCGTTTAAGGGCATTTATTATTCCCACACCTTCAACTCTGGTCTCAAGCTTGACTCAGGGTAACTACAGGTGGAATCAGGGAATACCGCTACATTATACGAAGATATTGTATGTGCACTAAAATGTCCCAAAGCACCACCCTTAATATTACTTAAAGGGTTGGCAGGAGATGCGGTTTGAGGTGCCCCCAAAGCACTTTGGTTTAAACTATTCCAGAAAAGATAATTGGAATAATCGATAGACTGCATAACCACGTATACCTGATCACACTTATACAAAGTATACTCGTCATTAAACACCAGCAAATCATACTTCACACGACGACCGTTAATTAAAGTATCGTTAGTCACAAATACAGTAGCTTCCGGCTCTCCATTTACATATTGAATAAATCGATAAGCATTACCGCTTTGGGGCGGATCGGTAAACTCTACAGTAGCAAACTTTCTGGTCTTACCTAAAAAAGGCCGCTCGGTAATATAAAGGGTATCGATATTCACCTTTCGCGGCATGGTGGATGTAGCGGTATATATTTTGCCATCCAATTCTACCCTAAGAGAGTAGGTATTGCCTGACTTACCGGTAAGATTGGCTCTATAAAGGCCTCTTTCAACTTCCTCCAACCGCACAGGAGATTTATCATTTTCGGCGACGGTTACAATAGCACCTGAAACTCCTGTTTCGAAATTCGTATCGTTGAACCCAACAGTAGTATAAATCAATACACGGCAAGAGTTTTCGCTATCGGTAATATAACCATTAATGACATACTGAGGCGCTGCATCTTTTATGGGTACTGTAATCACCTTCTCACAGGAAATCAAAAACAGACAGGATACCACACTGAATATGTTTCTCAAATACCTCATTTATTTAAGCTTAAAGTTGTAAGAGATTGAAGGAACAAATTTAAACAACGAAGTTTTAACGGCTTCTGTTTTGGTAGGATCATCCTCATTCTGCCTAAAAGTGATCATATACGGATTTTCTCTCCCATAAGCATTATACAAGCTAAATGCAAGTTCTGATCTAAACTTCTTTTTATCTTTCAACACCCAAGTTGCGCCCAAATCCAATCTATGATAATTGGGCATACGATCGGCATTGCGTTTGGTATAATAAAACACCACCTGGTTATCGATAATATATTTCCCACTGGGATAAGTCACAGCATCTCCGGTATAAAATATCCAATTGGCCGCAAGATTCCAGCGCCTAGTTTAGTTGATGATTTACAACAAGAGCTATGTCATGCGTTCTATCCTGACGCGCATTGTACCATGCACCATCATTTATTCCGTTTATTTTACGCTCCGTTTTAGAAAGCGTATAACTTATCCAACCCGTTGTTTTACCAGTTTTCTTCTTTAAAAATAGTTCCCAACCATAAGCACGTCCGATACCAAATAGCAGTTGCGTCTCAATGGCATCATTGGTAAACACTTCTGCACCGTCACGATAATCAATCTGATTATACATTTTTTTATAGTACACCTCTGTAGTAAACTCATAACGATTGCCGGCAAAATTTTTATACCAACCCAGAGATACCAGATCTGCAATTTCGGGTTTCACAATATTCGTACTGGCAATCCATTTATCCGTAGGTGCACTGGTAGTAGAATTAGCTATTAGGTGCAGGTTTTGAACATTACGCACATAAGATGCCTTTATAGACGTTGTTGGATTTAATATAAAACTCACGGCCAGTCTCGGTTCCAGATTGATGTAATTTTTTACAAGCTGACCTTTTTTATAAGTGAGCGTATCGGTAATATTACCATCACCATCTATTTCATAAAAATCACCGGGACCCAGTACCGCAAATGAAGACAAACGCAATCCATAAGTCACATTTAGCCAAGGTAGCATTCTCCATGTATCGGTTGCAAAGATGGCATTCTCCCATGCATACCTCTTTTGCAGATAAAAGTCATTATAGCTGGTTTCGCCCGATGAAGTTACTTCGCCCGGCTTTATGGTATGATAGATAGAATTCAATCCAAAGCGCAAAGTGTGCTTCCCCGATGTATACCATTGAAACTCGTGCTTAAGATTAATATCCCGTATCTCTGAGAAGATGCTTAAATCGTTACTACTGTTATTAATCCGTATATTATAATCAAAATCGCTAAAAATAAGCGACGTATTAGAAAATAACTTGCTATTAAAAATATGATTCCACCTGAGCGTACCGGTTATATTTCCCCAATCCATGCCGAACTGTTGTCCCAACTTCAAATGATCGCGTCCCATATAGCCCGATAAATAAATATTATCCCTTTCACTCAGTTTATAATTGATCTTGGCATTATAATCATAAAAATATAGCCGATTATCCCTTATGCTGGTATCACTGCTGAGCGGAATGAATAAATCGGCATAAGTTCGGCGTCCTGAAAGAAGAAAAGAGGAACGCCCTTTCTGAATGGGCCCTTCAGCATTTAATTTAGCAGAAATAAGTCCAATACCACCGCTAAGTTCAAAATCTTGATTATTGCCTTCATTCATTTTTACATCCAGTACCGACGACAGTCTACCCCCATACTGTGCTGGCATACCACCTTTGTATACGGTGATATCTTTAATAGCATCGGAGTTGAACGTTGAAAAAAATCCCAATAAATGAGAAGCATTATACACCTGAGCTTCATCCAGCAAAATCAGATTTTGATCAGAGCCACCCCCTCGCACATAGAAACCACTATTCCCATCTCCCGCCTGCTTAATACCGGGAAGCAATTGAATAGCCTTGAGTATGTCTCGCTCACCCAGCAGCATGGGAATTGTCTTAATTTCATTAGTGCTGAGACGCTCCACTCCCATTTGTGTCCCAGAAATCGTACGTCCCCGGGTATTAGCTGTAACACTTACCGTCTCTAAATTCTTGATTTCATCAGGGAGTTCTATATTCCTAACAATATTGGATTGTAGGGTAATTTTTTCAATTACAGTTTCGTATCCAATGGCAGAATATTCTATTTCATACTCCCCATCCTTTAGAGTGATAGAGTAGAATCCGTACTCATTACTGCTCACCCCCTCATCACTGTTGAGTACTTTTACACTAGCATTAATAAGCGTTTCCCCCGTCCGTGCCGAACGAACAGTGCCGCTCAAGGTATGATATGCCTGTCCATACCCAGAAAGGAATAAAGTTAAACTTAGAAAAAAAAGAATCGTTCGTTTCATTACTTAAAGCACGGGAAGATACATATAAACCCCATAAAGACTACTCTTGAGCCTACTTTTTAATAATACTTTTAAGATATAAAGGAAAATTCCCAGTGCCTAACAAAGACTGCACCAGGTGCCAATTGATGAATACCTTCTTTATTCGTAATCTGTTGATCGGCATTTACACTATCGGCGATACCGCACCAAGGCTCAATACATACAAAATCTGCATTTTTTGCCGCCCAGATTCCTAAATAAGGAAAGTCGTCAAAGCTAATTTCAAAACCTTTATTGTTCTTAATGGATACGAGCTTAACTTTTTTACTTTGAAGATGCTTGAAGACGATGGCATCTTTATAAAAAAGCTCCTTTCTCAATTGAATGACATTATTATTATAGAAAAAAGGGATATCGCTACTTTCCAGTAGACCATCATAATTAATGGGCCACCGCCCTGTATTTTCTACCACTTCGAACTCAAGTTTGTAATCGCTATACGCATCTCCTTCGAAAAGCGGTACTTTGAATGCCGGATGCGCTCCAATGGAAAAATACATATCTTCTTCCCCAATATTTACTACCCGATAAGTAACCCTCAGTTTGTCTTCGATAAGTGTATACTCAATGGATAATTTAAAAAGAAAAGGATAGTTCTTTAATGTTTCTTCATCACTTTGCAAAAGAAAACTCAAACTATTATCCGTTGCATTATGAAGCTCAAATACGCAGTCTCTCGCAAAACCATGTCGCCCTAGCTGGTAGGCTCTGTTCTTGTAATAATAAGTACCACCTTTTAAAGATCCCACAATAGGGAACAACACAGGAGAATGTTTTCCCCAGAAGGCAGCATCGCCCGACCACATATATTCTTGTCCGGTTTTTACGTCCTGTATACTTTGCAGTTCAGCACCTTTATCAGCCACTGCAATTCTTATATACTCGTTCTCTAATGTATGCATATGCTTTATTATTATACTATCTTAAAGTTAAATCACCATTCATTCTTAAAAGCAATCTTCTTTTACAAAAGTAATTGCATTGTCTGTAATAGAACAAAAGCTATTAGAGGTTAATAGCCTGAGCTGAAGTGTATGCTATTACCCCTAACCATTCAAAAACAGATATACAAATAACACAGCCACCTCATCATGACGTATCCGATGAGCACTGTTAGTTATATGATCACATATGGCTAATTAAACAAGGGTTCGGTGAATTGGCTATCCCCATCTACTTCCATTACAACAGAACCGTCATCCTTGGGAACGAATGTTATGACGCTTAGGGTATGTTTGGTTATATTAAACCGCATCAGACGCATGGTACCATTACCGCCATTTCTATCCTTGGTACCGCTGTAGGGAGGATTCTGACGCGACTGGTAATCGGCAAGATAGGCTTTAATAACATTACCATTATAAGTTTCTTTTCTAAAAGACTCTCCGGCTATGTGTCCACCCAACATCAAAAAAACGTTGTTATGGTGCTTGGCCATATCGTAAATCACCTTGCCTTGTTTGGTAAACTGTCCGGGGTTATCATTGGATCCCTGCCCCGGAGTAGTGGCACTGGTCTCATTTTTTCCTCTCCCCATAGTGCTATGCGAGACCAAAATAGCTTTACGATCACGGTTAGCACTCAGCACACTATCGGCCCAACGCATTACAATACGCTCATAACTTTCGCTATAATGAGTGGTGCCCGGCTGATTGTAAGCGAAGTACATTACAAGAAACTTCAACCCATTCGACTCGAAAATATCAAAGTGATCGTCATTGCTGTTATTATTGCCTAGGCTACTCCCATACCAATGCTTACCGATAAAATGATCTTTACCAAAGTATTTGTTATAATAGGTTTGGTCGTCTCCCTTTGCAGGATTGCCATTAGGCGTCTGATCATGATTACCCACAGCTACACCATAAGGGATATTATGTGCTTCGAGTTTATACAACTCCGTTTTTGCCCGCTCCCACTCTTCCTGAGTATTTTTATCCGTTACATCTCCTAAATGAATCACGTAGGCAATTTTTTCTTTATCCTTATTTTTAATAATCCAGTTAATCTGATTTTGGAACATTTTCATAGTACCTCCATATCGCATAGCAGTATAGTATTGGGTATCGGGCAATACGGCAATNGAAAAAAATTGATCTTTTTTATCAATCCCGTAATCCGAAATGAGAGAAGGGCTTTTACAGCTAAAAAGTAGAATTAGAAGGAATAGCCTGAAGATTCTTTTATTCATAATGCAACGTGTTTTAAACTAAATGGCCTTTAAGCCGAAGATTAAGAATTATAGTTACATAATTAAAGGGTCAACATTTCCATAGCTCTTTTAAATACTCTTGCAATACTATGGCATTATTAAAGCGCACATCTTTAGCAGCAAATAATAAGGTAAGTACTTCCCCTCCCTGAGATTTCAATACAAATTCTCTCAAAGCAGGATTTGCTGCCAACTCTTCTCTATATCTGCTGCGGAACTCTTCCCATTTTGAAACATCATGACCATACCACTTCCGCAATTCGGAAGATGGGCCAGCTCCTTTGCCCAATAATCAATAGATACGGCATTTTTACTAATCCCCCTTGGCCAAAGTCTGTCTACCAGTACTCTGACACCATCGTCCCGATGTACAGGCTCATATATTCTTTTGGTGAGAATACGTTTCAATACGTTCTCTGTTTTTTATGACAACCGGTATATTACAAGCAATCCGGAGTTATTTTGTATCAATATTGGGCAAATAAGTTACTGAACCTTAATCACAAATTAAAAAATTATGAGAAATAAAACAAAAGCCGCCAGCAATGCTGACGGCTTTACAGTATACGATGATTGATATTAAGTTTACTCTTCTACNTACATCTCAACCGGCTCACAGGTACAAATCAGGTTCCGATCACCGAGCGTATTGTTCACACGAGCTACAGAAGGCCAAAATTTATTCAGCTTTACATAGGGCAATGGAAATGCCGCCTGCTGTCTGCTATATGCGTGCGTCCACGCATCGGCCGTTACCGCATATTGTGTGTGGGGTGCGTTTTTAAGCAGATTGTCTTTGACATCGGCCTTACCTTCCTCAATATCGCGAATTTCCTGACGAATATTGATAAGCGCATCGCAAAAACGGTCCATCTCTGCCTTGTCTTCACTTTCTGTAGGCTCAATCATAATAGTACCCGGCACTGGAAAACTCATGGTAGGTGCATGGAAGCCGTAGTCCATTAATCTTTTCGCCACATCTTCGGCTTCTATTTGTGCCGTCTTTTTAAACGGCCTCAGATCTACGATAAACTCGTGAGCACAAAGTCCGTTATTATTAGTGTAGAGAATATCGTAATGCTTAGCCAGTCTCGCACGCATATAGTTTGCATTCAGAATGGCATATTGTGTAGCCTTTTTCAATCCCTCAGCCCCGAGCATGCGGATATAAGCATAAGAGATTAATAAAATAGAAGCAGAACCATAGGGAGCTGCAGATACAGCACCGTTACTATGACCAGACATAGNCACATGGCCCGGTAAATATTGAGCTAAATGTGCNTTCACACAAATGGGACCTACCCCCGGTCCACCGCCGCCATGAGGGATGGCAAAAGTTTTATGTAGATTGAGGTGGCATACATCTGCACCAATCAATCCTGGAGCAGTCAATCCCACTTGCGCGTTCATATTTGCCCCGTCCATATATACCTGACCACCATAATCGTGTATAATTTGGGTAATTTCCTTTACTGTCTCCTCATATACGCCGTAGGTACTGGGATAAGTAATCATAATACCGGCCAACTGATCGGCATACTGATTAGCCTTCACTTTCAGATCCTCCACATCAATATATCCGTTTTCCAGCGCTTTTACCACCACAACTTTCATCCCAGCCATTACAGCAGAAGCAGGATTAGTTCCATGTGCCGAAATCGGAATCAGCATTACATTTCTTTGCGGATTACCCTGTGCTTCATGATAAGCTTTAATGGTAAGTAGCCCTGCATATTCTCCCTGAGCGCCGCTATTGGGTTGAAGACTGCAGGCATCAAAACCCGTTATTTCGCACAGATACTGACTCAACGTATCAATCAGCTCTTTATAACCTCCCGCCTGCTCTACTGGTGCAAATGGATGGATATTGGACCAGTGATTCCAGCTTAGGGGAATCATCTCGGTAGCTGCATTCAATTTCATAGTACAACTACCTAAAGATATCATGGAAGTATTTAGCGATAAATCTTTATTTTCCAGATACTTAATATATCTAAGCATCTGACTTTCGCTATGATAAGAATTAAATACAGGATGTGTGAGATAGGCCGAAGTACGGGTGAGTTTTTCGGGGATGCGATAGAGTCCATCGTCTTCAGCAATCTCAAAAGCGATGGTTTCGCTTTCGTTCTCAAAGCAGCTGATGATATCGAACAAGTCTTCGATAATAGTAGTTTCATCAATGGAAATACCCACCCAATGCTTGTCAAAATATCTGAAATTAATTTTCTTTTCTTCTGCCCGACTTTTAATCACTGATGCATCATCTACCTTCACCACGATGGTATCGAAGAAAGATTGTGCTACTAAAGTATAGCCTCTTGCCTCAATTTCCGAAGCTACAGTTTGTGCAAATATCGCTATGCGCTCAGCAATTTGTTTCAACCCTTTAGGACCATGATATACGGCGTACATAGCAGCCATATTGGCCAGTAGTGCTTGTGCTGTACAGATATTGGAAGTAGCTTTTTCTCTTTTAATATGTTGCTCGCGGGTTTGCAATGCCATACGCAGGGCACGCTTACCCTCGGCATCCACACTTACGCCGATAATACGTCCTGGCAGAAGCCGCTTAAAATCATCTTTGGCCGACATAAATGCGGCATGAGGGCCACCATAGCCTAGCGGTACACCAAATCGTTGTGCAGAACCTACCGCCACATCTGCTCCCAACTCACCGGGAGGTGTCAGCAATGTCAGCGCTAGTAAATCGGTAGCCATTACCACGTACGCATCCGCTTCATGTACCTTACCGATAAAACTGCGGTAATCCTCAATACTACCAATATTATTAGGATATTGTACCAAAGCCCCAAAATAGGTTGCATCAATAACGGCTTCGGCATAATTGCCTTCTACCACCTCGATACCAAAAGGTTTAGCCCGAGTATAAACAACATCTTTGGTTTGCGGAAAAGTTTCCTTATCCAAGAAAAATTTAGGCTTGGTGATATGTTCTTGCCTGTTTTTAGCATTGAAAAACATCAGCATCGCCTCAGCTGCTGCAGTTGCCTCATCTAATAGAGAGGCGTTGGCGAGCGGAAGTCCGGTAAGGTCGCTGACCATTGTTTGAAAGTTCAGCAAACTTTCCAAACGCCCTTGCGAGATCTCTGCCTGATAAGGCGTATACTGAGTATACCAGCCGGGGTTTTCAAAAACATTTCTCAAAATCACCGAGGGCGTAATGGCTCCGTAATACCCCTGACCGATGTAATTACGAAAGATTTTGTTTTTCAAGGATACCTCTTTAATATGCCTCAAAAACTCGTGCTCACTCATGGCTCGGGGGATGTTCAAGGGCTCGGACATTCTGATACCTTCGGGTACGGTTTGATTGATTAGTTGCTCCAGGTTATCAAAGCCGATCTCTTGTAGCATCTTAAGTGTTTCTCTTTCATTCGGCCCGATATGTCTTGTAGCAAATTCCCTGGATTGGAGCTCGAAAAAATTCATAGTAATATTGAGATTAAATTTTTTGGATGCGCAAAGGTAAATGTTTATTTGAAGCGAGAAATGCACTATTTATCCCTCTGTTCAAATTACAGGCATTTAGCATTGTTTATTATGTGGCCCTAAATGTGCAAGAGCTACACACCATAATAGATTCTAATGGTATAAATCTCAGAGGTACAAAGTATTACAATGCCTCATCATTTCCATCCTTGCATCCTATACGAGTAAATATTTTTCGACTGGGATAAATGTTGTTTGTAATTTTACAACATATGAGTATCGCGAGAGAACAACTGCTGATTCTACTTTCCACTCCGTTGTATATCATCGTTATTGGCCTTGAGATCCTGCTCAGTCATTTGCGTAAGCAGGACACCTATTCGCTCAAAGATACCTTACAGAACCTGTATCTGATGGCCCTTAACAGCGGTATTGACTTGTTATTTCGTACTATTTATATTGGAGTTATACTCACATTTTTCTACGAACATCGCCTAGTTGAGCCGATAGCTAATCCCATCCTTTATTGGGTAATATTATTGCTTTTTGAAGACTTCATGTATTACTGGCTACACCGTGTGGACCATTATTGTAGATTATTTTGGGCCACCCATTTTACTCATCACTCTTCCTCCAAATTCAATCTTACCGTAGGATTTCGTTCCTCGGTACTAGAACCGCTTTACCGCTTCATTTATTTTATTCCGATAGCATGGCTGGGGTTTCAGCCTATCGATATTGTATTTATATATTCCGCCACCCAAATTTGGGGCATTTTGGTACATACGGAGAAGATCAACAAAATGGGTTTTCTAGAACATATTCTAGTAACCCCCTCCCACCACCGCGTACATCATGGATCCAACCCGAAGTATTTGGATAAAAACATGGGGATGTTTCTCATCATATGGGATAAACTGTTCGGTACTTTTCAGGAAGAACTGCCGTCAGAAAAGTATCAACCGATCCAATATGGCCTTACCAAACCTATGGAAAAAAAAGACCCCGTAAACCTAGTATTGTACGAATGGAAAAATATTTACAAAGACGTCACTCAAAAAAATCTGACCTTTAAACAACGATTAGGTTATATCTTCGGCCCTCCCGGATGGAGCCACGATGGTAGTAGGCAAACCAGCGAGGAATTACGGCTACAAGAAGAGGCGCAACTTAAGCAACATCAACATGAGTAAAGACATCTTACATAATTGGGAGAAAAAATCGAAAGAACATCGTAAAACTTATCAGCAGTTTCTAAAACGAGCTAACAAAAATGAAGTTCTTAAACGATTGCCCCTCCTGCATGAGGAAGCTTTTGATAATGTGGATTGCCTTAGCTGTGCCCATTGCTGTAAAAATTATTCTCCCCGTTTTAAGACGCCTGATATTAAGCGCATCTCTAAGCACCTAGGGTTAAAAGAAAGCGTATTTATAGACACCTACTTACGCGTGGACGAGGACGGTGATTTTGTAGTAAAGGCTTCCCCCTGCCCTTTCCTGAATGCAGATAACACTTGCTATATTTACGAAGAGCGACCATCAGATTGTGCCCGCTTCCCGTATACGGATGAAGATGTACTGCTGAAACGTCAGNCCATCACACTTAAGAATAGCGAATTTTGCCCTATCACCTATTATGTGCTGGAAAAACTCCTTCAACAGTAGCAGTCTCAATCGCGCAGGTTTAAAATTTAACACAGGAAAGTTACCTTTGCCTCCACTTAAATCATTATGGCACAAAAAGTTTTAGTAATCAAATTGGGTTCGGCAGTCATTACCAAAACGAATGGCGATATCAATAAACGCGTAATTCAAAAGATTGTTTCGGATATCAGCAGACTTAGCAAAAGCTACAAAATCGTATTGGTAAGTAGTGGTGCGGTTAGCAGTGGTAAAAAATACATTGAAAACTATAAGGGAACTTTGCTACAACGCAAAGTGGCCGCAGCCATCGGCAACCCCATTCTCATCGAAATTTATCGCAATTATTTCAAAAAATTTGGTCTAACGGTAGCCCAAGCCCTCTGCGAACGCGGACATTTCAGCGACCGTAAACAATTTCTGCAATTGCGAGATACTTTCAAAACTTTCTGGGCGCATAATGTGATTCCTGTTGTCAATGAAAATGACGTGATCAGTGATCTCGAACTGAAGTTTTCGGATAATGATGAGCTAGCTACCCTGCTTGCCATTGCATTTGATGCGGAAACACTGGTACTTTGTACTTCGGTAGGTGGATTCCTCGACACCAATAAGCAAATTATCAAAGAAGTGAAATCCATCGATACCACCGTTATGTCGCTGGTGAAAAAAGAAGAAAAATCGGAATTCGGACTGGGTGGTATGCTATCCAAACTTACCTTCACTCGTCTGGCAACCAATCTGGGCATTCATGTAGTAATGTGTGGCCTTCAGTCCGACACTCCTATTGTAGATGCCCTAGGCAGAAAAAACGGCACTTGGTTTCATGCCAAAAAATCTACCCTCAAAAACCGTCAGAAATGGCTAGCCAGCGGTTCTATCACTTTAGGCAATATAAAAGTGGATAAGGGTGCGGCGAAAGCTATCCTAGAACGGAAAAGTCTGCTTACCGTAGGTATCGTCGCTACTTGAAGGAAGTTTTTGCACAAGGAGAAGTGGTGCAGCTAATGACTGAGGACGGCATCATCATCGGCGTAGCCAAAACAAAAATGAGTAGTGCGGACATGAAAAAGTATATAAAAGTGAAGAATACGGTAGCAGCTCATGCCAATGATATAGTTTTGATATAATTTCGGGATCTATAGTTAATAACAATAAGAGAAAAACTTAAACATTATGTCAATCCAAAAAGCGCTTATCAATGCTAATAAAGCAAAGACCGCTTTACAAAATTTATCGGAAACGCAGTTAAAAAAATTACTGTATGCTATTTCAGATGCCATTATAGCAAATGAAGCAGCCATACTAAAAGCCAATGCTAAAGACCTGGCAGCTAAAGACCCCGATGATCCTAAGAATGATAGGCTGATGTTAAATCCTCAGCGTTTGAAAAATATTGCGGCAGCTATTAAAAACATTGCAAAGTTGCCGGATCCTTCCAATCAAACATTACTGAAGAAAACATTACCCAACGGACTAAAACTAAAGAAGATTTCAGTGCCACTGGGGGTGGTGGGTGCCATATACGAAAGCCGTCCCAATGTGACTTACGATATTGCTGCACTGTGCCTACGCAGCCGTAACGCCTGCGTACTTAAAGGAAGTAGCGATGCCCAGCATACCAATAAAGTTTCGGTAAATCTGATTCATAAAGTATTAAAGGAATTTGGTCTAAATACAGCCACCGTAACATTGTTGCCTCCTGAGAGAGAGGTGGTACAGGAAATGTTTACTGCTACCCGTTATCTGGACGTACTGATTCCGCGCGGATCGGAAGGGCTCATCAACTTTGTAAGACAAAATAGTCTGGTACCGGTTATAGAAACCGGGGCCGGCGTATGCCATATTTATGTGGAAAAAGAGGCAGATTTAAAGAAAGCGGTAAACATTGTTGTCAATGCCAAAGTAAGCCGTCCGTCTGTATGTAATGCCGTAGATGCTATATTGGTAGATAAAGCCATCGCACCTGAGTTTCTCAGTCAGGTGGCACCTAAACTGGGAGAATATCAGGTGGAGATTTTTGCAGATGCGAGCGCTTACAAAATTCTGAAGGGCTATCCACATCTGCAGAAAGCAAAAGCCGAAGACTTTGGGCGAGAGTTTCTCTCATTGAAATGTGCCGTGAAGGTTGTTTCTGGAATGGATGAAGCCCTCGATCATATTGCCACATATTCCACCCGTCATTCGGAAGCCATTGTTTCTAAAAATAAAAAAGCTTGTGAGCGGTTTGTGAAAGAGGTAGATGCGGCGGCTGTATATACCAATGCTTCTACCCGATTTACCGACGGAGAAGAATTTGGCCTGGGGGCAGAAATCGGTATTTCTACCCAAAAACTACATGCGCGCGGACCTTTTGCGCTCGAAAAGCTTGTTACCGAAAAATGGGTGCTGGAAGGTAACGGTCAGATTAGGTAACTTTAAACTATTGATAAATAACTGAAACAATCTGGCGGCGTTGTTTCGGACAAATAGGTATCAACACCTGTTGAGATATTTCAAAACCCTATTAATTAATTATTCATTAATTTAGCCGCTTCATAAAACAACTCGTATTATGCCAGATGTTCAGAACAGGCAATTTCTTGATTTTGAAAAACCAATAAAAGATCTTTTGGATGAAATTGCTCTCACTGCTGAACGCCAGGAAAAGACCAATATCGACCTGAGTTCCCAGATTGAGCAGCTTCAACAAAAGGTAGAAGAAACCCGCAGAACGATTACTCAAAACCTCAGCGACTGGCAACGCGTACAACTGAGCCGTCATCCCGATCGCCCTTATACTCATAAGTATATTGAGCTGATGACGGAAAATTATGTTGAATTATACGGTGATCGTAATATAAAAGACGATAAAGCTATAGTAGGTGGCCTTGCTTCACTAGAAGGCCAGACCGTAATGATTATCGGCCACCAAAAAGGCACCAATACCAAAAAACGTCAGCTTCGCAATTTCGGGATGGCCAACCCCGAAGGATATCGCAAGGCATTACGCTTAATGAAGCTGGCCGAAAAGTTCAACAAGCCTATTATCACCCTGATTGATACTCCCGGTGCCTACCCTGGCCTAGAAGCCGAGGAGCGCGGGCAGGGTGAAGCTATTGCGCGCAACATTTACGAAATGATGCGTCTGAAAGTGCCGGTAATTTGTATNATCATCGGTGAAGGAGCCAGTGGAGGCGCATTGGGTATAGGCGTGGGTGATAGAGTATATATGATGGAAAACACATGGTATACCGTAATCTCACCCGAAAACTGTAGCACCATCCTGTGGCGCAGCTGGGATTATAAAGTGCAGGCTGCCGAGCAGCTAAAACTTACTTCCAGTAAAATGAAGGAGTTTGGACTAATTGATGGTATCATTCCCGAGCCGCCCGGTGGCGCACACTGGGATTACAAGCAAGCTGCAGATAATGTCAAAAAACAAATTCTGCAAGCCTTGGCAGAACTAAAAAATATGGATGCTGAACAACGCGTACAAGCCCGCATCGATAAGTTCTGCAAAATGGGTGTCTGGGAAGAACTATAATGCATAATTCAACTTCAGCATTATTACATATACATTGATTAGGGTATCAGCAACTGCTGTTACCTTCATTTTACATATTAACTTAGCTGTATTACAATCGGCATCATCCTATTGCAGAAAGTAAAGTATAACGATTCGAATCACGCATCAAACGATATATTAAAAATGTCTATACAACAAAAACTAACAGGTACAGGAGTTGCGATCGTAACTCCATTTACGGCATCCGGCGATTTCGACTGGCCTGCACTGGAAAATCTGATTAATTTCTGGATTGATAATAAAATTGAGTATCTGGTAGTAGCCGGTACCACGGGCGAAAGCGCTACACTTACCAGAGAAGAAGAGCAGATATTATTTGACTTTGTTAAAGAAAAAGCTGCCGGCCGCATCGGACTGGTAGCAGGTATCGGCGGTAATGATACCAAAGAAACCGTACATGCACTTTCTACCATGAAACTGGACGGCTACGATGCCATTTTATCCGTTTCACCTTACTATAACAAACCCAGACAGGAAGGTATTTATCAGCATTATAAAGCGGTAAATGATGCCGCACCCCTACCAGTAATCATGTACAATGTTCCCGGTAGAACCGGCATGAATGTAACTGCCGAAACAACCCTCCGCATTGCACACGATTGCAAAAATATTATCGCCACTAAAGAAGCCTCCGGCAATTTCGATCAGATTAATCAAATCATCAAACATAAACCGGCAGACTTTATGGTCATCAGTGGTGATGACGGTATCACATTACCCATGATCGCACTGGGCGCTAAAGGCGTTATCTCGGTTGTGGCGAATGCTTATCCTAAAGAATTCTCTGAGATGGTACGCCTCTGCTTGGCCGGAAAATTTGCTGATGCTTTACCCATACATTTGAAATACATAGAAATTATCAACTCTATGTTCAGTGAAGGCAGCCCATCAGGTGTAAAACAATATCTCAAAGAAATGGGATTATGTAGTACGAATTGCAGATTGCCAGTGGTACCCGTTAGTGAAAAGCATGCAGCTTATATCAGAGAACTCATGACGGCAGCGCAATAAAGATATCAAGCATAAAAGAAAAGGGATCAGCTTTGCTGATCCCTTTTCTTCAATACGCATTTCATGATAAAAGGCCGCTTGCGCGGCCGAATGTATGAAGAACGGATATCTCTATCGTTTGGGAAGCATTTTAATATCCGGTTTTGCCTTACTTCTCATCGCTCCTGCAAAGGAGGCATAAGGATCGTTATCCACCCAATAAGCCAGCGCATTATCGGCTTCACGTTGGGTGCGAATATTCGTTTCCAGAACATCTACCCGAGCGTAGAAATTACCCTTTGGTACATAGATACTCTTCTTACCCACTGAGAAATTACCAATCAGGCGCTCACCCAATATAGGTAAATACTCGTCCTCATTTAATGTAGTTACAATAGCATAGCGTCCGTCATATTCAAACTTCACAATAAAAACATAAGGATAGTCGTCGTAGAAATAATCTACATAAGCAACCTCTTTATTTTTGTCTATCGGAGGGTCGTAATATCTTCTTTTGGTACAGCCCGACAACACCACTACTCCTAATATCACCACCACCACATATGTTAATACCTTTTTCAGTTTTTATATATTTAATAGGTTAAAAAAATATTGTGTTCCTTCTACAACATAGATAGTCTGCCGATTCAAATGGTTTGTAGGGCTTTGTTAAAAAATAGCTAATGTATTTTGAAGCATTTATACCAGCCAATAAAGAGAATACCTATTTTTACAATTAAACATACCCGGATGAAATTATTGCTTACAACCATAATGTGCAGCATTGGCACCATCTTCTTTATGAATACATATGCTCAAAAACTGTTAATCGGCACCTACACTCACAACAAACTTAGCAAGGGTATCTACATCTATGCTTTTGATACAACAACCGGAAAAGCCTCACCTGTTAGTCATGTCAATACCAATAATCCTTCTTTTCTTGTTGCCGACAAAAACAATGCTTTTGTTTATTGTGTGAATGAAGAAAACAAAAACGGAACAGTTAGTGCTTTTTCCTATAACCCTGGCAATAATAGCTTGACATTTGTAAACAGTGAAGACAGCAACGGCAGCGATCCCTGCTACATTAGTTTAGACCGAACAGGCAAATGGCTTTTTTGTAGGTAATTATAGTAGCGGCAGCCTTACTGTGTATCCGATTCTGTCGGATGGTAGGATTGGCCCTCGTCATCAATTTATACAACACAAAGGAAGCAGTATCAATAAAAGTAGACAAGAAAACGCGCATGTACACTGCACTTACATAAGCGAAGACAATAAAACCTTATTTGTTCCCGATTTGGGATTAGATAAAGTAATAGTATATCCCTTCAATGCACAAACAGGTTTCTTAGATACAAAGAACCAGTCGGTCATTTCAGTAAAACCAGGAGGAGGTCCGCGCCATATTATTTTCACTCGGAAAGGTACGTTTGGCTATCTCATCGAAGAATTATCCGGCAGTGTAGATGTAATACAAAAGCGTAAGGATGGCTATACAATTATTCAAACTGTTAACCATCTTCCTGCTGAACAGGATGGTGCGGGAGCGGATATTCATCTTTCCCCTGACGAACGATTTTTATATGTATCACAACGAAGCAATAGCACCATCCAGATTTTTAGTGTAGATCCTCAAAATGGAAAGCTCAGCTTTATAGGTGAACAAGCAACCTTGGGAGATTTTCCCCGCAACTTTACCATTCATCCGTCAGGAAAATTTCTGCTGGCCGCTAATCAGAAATCCAACGACATTACCATCTTCAGAATAGACTCAAATACGGGTCTATTACAAGATACAGGAGCGCGCATTGAGGTAGGTGCTCCCGTATGTTTACAATGGATTGATGGGCATTAGTACCATCTATACAATTTTCAACGTTGCATAAAATCATGGATATCGACAAGCGCACCTTATTCATCAAGCAAATCAGCAAGCAGTTAGGCTTTGATTATTGCGGCATTGCTCAGGCGACTCCGCTTCCTGAGGAGGCTCGCAAGCTCGAAGCTTGGTTGAATAAAGGCATGCATGGCCAGATGCGCTATATGGAAAACCACTTTGATCTCCGCGTGGATCCTACCAAGCTCGTACCAGGAGCCAAGTCTGTAATTACATTATTGTATAATTATTATCCTGCACAAAAGCAAAAACCCGATGTACCACAAATAGCAAAATACGCATACGGTAACGATTACCATGAGGTCATCCGTGAAAAACTAAATGGGTTGCTCGCTCAGATAAGAGAAAAAATAGGTACAGTTAACGGCAGAGGATTTGTAGATTCTGCTCCTGTATTGGAGCGCGCGTGGGCCGTGAAAAGTGGATTGGGTTGGGTAGGTAAAAACGGCAACCTAATTCATAAACAAAGCGGTTCTTTCTTCTTTATTGCGACGCTTATAACTGATTTGGAACTTCAGGCCGACGCTCCGTTTGCTAAAGATTATTGCGGAACCTGCACCCGATGTATTGACGCATGCCCCACTAATGCGATTCTGCCCGACAAGGTCATCGATGCAAGCAGATGCATCTCTTATTTCACTATTGAATTAAAGGAAATGTTGTTTCCTGACGAAATGCAAGGCAAGTTCGACAACTGGTTATTTGGTTGTGATGTATGTCAGGATGTATGCCCTTGGAACCGATTCAGTAAGCCGCATAACGAACCAGCATTTAATCCTATTCCTGAAATACTCAACCTTTCTTCAAGCGAATGGGAAGCCATGACTGAAGAACAATTTAGAAGAATCTTCAAGTATTCTCCATTGAAACGGGCTAAATACAAAGGAATTCTTCGCAACTTAAAATTCATTAGTACGGATAAACCCACAGCGCCCCTTTAATACTCCTTAGGATGCTGGGGAACTTTTTACAGATTTTTCAGATTCTCTAGGCTTTTCTTCATCATATCGCCGTAAGCTTTATCGAGCATGAGACTGGAAAATTTTTCCCATGGATACCATTTCAACTGCACTTCAATATATCCCTGCAATACTAAAGAATCACTTTTGAAGGAGGGATCAATACGCCAACCCATAATTACCGGCTTAGCGCCCTTACTCATAGAAGCCTCTACAGCATTGCTATCGGAACTAAGGATCTCCAATCGTATGTCGTTCACCCTGGCCTTGATCACCCTACCCTGTTCCACGTGAGGTTCTTCCAGCTGCGCTCGCTCCAAACCCGGATACCAGCTTTTCCATTGCGATAAATCGCGAACGGGATACAGCACACTGTCTTTTTCAGGAGCAATATTCGTCATGCGCAGTATGCGTAATTGCGACGGAATAAAAAAGGACACAATACAAGCCATGATAAAAAATACCACTGCGCTTCCTATCAATAATTTCAAATATTTCATAAAGCTCTAAAATAAATCACTCCAAGTTTACCCCTATTCGCTACTCCCATTTCATCACCTTAATCACAATAGCGTACACTATAATAATCCAGATTCCCAATATGCCAATCTCCCTCCAACAATCGTATAAATGCAGGCCTTCAAAAGATATTTTACGCAATGCATTATTAAACGGCGTCAAAGGCAGGAGCTGACATATATGCTGCAACCATTGCGGGAATACGCTTATGGGGAAAAACACCCCCGATAACAAAATTTGAGGAAAACCAAACATGTTGATCAGTAAAGGAATGCTGCTATCGCTTTTGGCAATACTACTAAATATCAGGCCCACTCCCATCAACAGGAAAAGCATATAAAGAGTCATCAATAGCATCTCAATAAAGGTGAGAGCACCATTAATAAGTGTAAATTTCAAAAAGAAATGGCCAAAAAGAATCAGCACTATCACATTAATCAGCTGAAAGAACAAGCGACTGGTTCCAATACCTATCAGAATATTAATTTTTTTAACCGGAGATGCATAAAAGCGTTTTAGCACCAACTGTTCTCGCAGATTAAAAAATACAAAAGCAATCCCGAACATCGTTGCAAAAAGAATCGAAAAGCCTATTTGCCCCGGTAGAATAAAATCAATTTGTCGATACTTTTTACCGGGAACAATTTCAGGAACAAATGCATATTCTCGCTGAAGTTTGTGCGCATCGTTCAGTTCTATTTGTAATGCTTGATAGTCCAACGCCTGCATCAACGCATACACATTACCTCCGGCCGCTTCACTCGACAATAGGTGTACTTTATAAAAAACGGCTGAATCTGTATGTTGTACTTTTTGAATATCTATTATTGCCGAAAGCTGTCCTTTTTGCAAATCAGCAAACTGCCGCGCCGTATCGGAGTAAGGAACAATTTCTATAAGCGAATTATGGCGAATGCTATCATAGAGTACATTACTTGTATCGCTTGTATTGCTTATCGCAACCCTGAAGGGATCAGCCGGCCGTTCGCTAAATGCACCGAAAACCAAAATAAAGGCAATCGGAAACAAAAAACTGAAAAATATCGACGAGGGCTGACTAAAAATCGCTTTAAAACTTGCTTTTGTAATCGCCCACAATGCCCTAGTCTGACTATATGCCATGAATCATGTTTCTTTTAAATGATCAATCCTACCCCTCTGTTAATGGATAATAAAATCAAATGGAAGTCTGGTTTGAGGGCCGCTTGCCATTGCTCTTATTTTATCCAGCTGTTGCAGCACTTCATAATATTCACTACCCACTTGTTCCTTTATAAGTCGAGCTTGGCTGGCCTGTACCTTATTTAGTCCCAAAAGACGCTCTACAAACGAACTAGTCTTAGGATACTCCCTTATCTGATACTCGCTCAGCTTTGCTTTGGCCGCAGCCGCTTCAATAGCCCTCTGCAATCCTCCATATGCATCCACCAATCCCACTTCTTTGGCTTTAAGACCTGTCCATATACGCCCCTGTGCAATAGTTTCTATATAGGCAGTATCTTTATTGCGTCCATCCGCTACACGTTGTTTAAAATCGGCATATATTTTTTCAATATGCGTTTGAAAGAGTTTGCGCTCCTGCTCCGTCATCGGCCGATTGAGCGTACCTGCATTCGCCAGCGGACCTGTAGCTACGCCATCGAATGTTACACCCAGCTTGTTTTTAAAGAAGCTCGATAAATCAGGCACCACTCCGAAAACACCAATGGAGCCTGTAATAGTACTTTTAGAAGCGAAAATGCTATCTGCAGCCACTGAAATGTAGTATCCTCCTGATGCTGCCACATCCCCCATGCTTACAATCACAGGTTTCTCCTTTTTGGCTAACGCCATTTCGCGCCAAATATTTTCACTGGCCAGTGCACTACCACCACCCGAGTTGACACGGAGCACAATAGCTTTAACGGCTTTGTCATAACGCGCTTTCCGCAACAGTTCGATGTAAGGTTCACTACCAACATTATCCTCCTGTCCTTTTCCATCTACAATATTACCGGTAGCATAAATCAATGCAATGCGATCGCCTTTCCCTTTATCATCTCCCACTGCCGTCGCATATTTGTCTACAGATACGAGGCTGATTTTTGCGTTTTCATCAATTCCTAACCGCTTTTTAATCTCACCCCTTACTTCATCATCATATTTAACGCCGTCAATCAGTTTATGGGTTACGGCATCTTCCGCTGTAAGAATAGCCCCACTATTTGCCAGCTGATACAATGTTGTAGTATCGATCTTTCGGGTAGCAGAGGTTTTATACAGAAAATCACTGTAAATATCATGCAGCCAAACAGAAGTCTGCAGTCTGTTTTCCTCGGTCATCTTATCTACACGGAACGGTTCGGTAGCGCTCTTAAATTTACCGGCATAAAAAATTTGCGGTTTAATTTCCAACTTATCCAGTGTTCCTTTCAAGAACATATAGTTAACACTAAAGCCCACCCACTCAAACACACCTTTCGGACTCACATACACCTTATCGGCAATGTTGGCTATATCATACGCTTTCTGCGTCATATTATCGCCGTAAGCAATAATAAACTTTCCGGAATTTTTGAAATCGAGCAACGCATTACGGATTTCATCGCTGGTAGCAAAACCATTTGCGTTGTTGTTAGCGATAAGCAATATGCCGCTAATATTTTTATCGGTTTTCGCTTTTTTAATCAGTCTAATAAGATCAAAGAATGAAGGCGTTTCTTCCAAAAACATCCGCGTTCACAACCGACTGCCAGTTTTTCACGGGCCTTTCTTCATATTTTTTACTCAAATCGATAGTCAGTACGGTTTTATCGGCTATAACCGTAGCCTGCTTCGACATTAACCCTCCTGCAATGCCAGCTAGAAATACAAATATCAGTATACAACACACCACCAAAGCCAGTAATGTAGCACAAAAGATTTTCAGAAATGATTTCATATGATGAAGATATTTTTAGTATTCCATAATCGCTGGGGCAACTATAAAGCCCCTATCACGCTATGTACTTTTATGGATATTTTTAGCCCCTTGACGCTATATGCGCCAAAATTAAAGATATTTGATCTGGTTTTATGGAAAATAAAGTAAACGTTGTCTATCTGATTATCGGTACCAATCTAGGTAATAAAGCAGCCAATCTAGCTACTGCTAAAGAGAAAATCAAACAAAAGATCGGGAGCATTGAGCAATCTTCATCAGTATATGAAACAGAACCTTGGGGCCTTAGCGAGCAACCTAGTTTCTATAATCAGGTATTACGGATACATACTCCTTTAAATGCAATCGATACACTAGCGCGCATTCATGAAATTGAAGAAGAAATGGGTCGTGTCCGCCAAGAGAAATACGGTGCGCGCATTATAGACATCGACATCCTCTTTTTCAACGAAGAAGTGATTCATAGCCCCACTCTCATCGTGCCTCATCCACGTATTTCCGAAAGAAATTTCGTGCTTGTACCGTTAGAAGAGATTGCCGGACCCTTTATGGCATCCCGTATTAAATCGGTCGGTCACTACCCTACTTCAACNATGTACGGATGTGCTCACCGTTAAAAAAACGGATATCCCCATTACACAATAATCCGAGTCCAAAAAAAATTGAAGCCACGAGGGCTTCAATAAAATAGGTCTTTATAACTTTTCAACGTAATTAAGAATACATTTCTTCGCGCAGTGCTTTTACTCTTTCATCCTCTAGGTATTCATCAAATGTAGTGAGACGGTCGATGATACCCTTAGGCGTTAGCTCTATCACACGATTGGCCACGGTTTGCATGAAAGTATGGTCGTGGCTGGTCAGCAGCACAATACCGTTGTAAACAGTACATTGTTCGTTAAAGCTCTGAATGCTTTCCAAATCCAAGTGGTTGGTAGGTTGGTCCAAAATAATCACATTCGGGTTTTGCAACATCATTTTGCTAATCATACAACGCACTTTCTCACCTCCACTCAGCACGCTGGTTTTCTTCAATACATCCTCACCACTAAAAAGCATTTTACCTAAGAAACCGCGTAAGAATGGCTCATCCACATCTGTTACATGCGAAGGCACAAACTGACGTAACCAGTCCATCAGGTTTAAGTCGCTGTTAAAATATTTGCTATTTTCAATAGGCAAATAAGCCGAAATAACAGTAGTGCCCCACTCAAAAGTACCCGCATCGGGTTTAGCTTCGTTATTAATAATTTCGAAAAATTGTGTGACAGCCAGCGGGTCTTTGGAAATAAAAGCGATTTTATCCCCCTTGTTCACACTGAAAGTAACGTCATCAAACAGCACACGGTCCTCGGTAGAAGCTTTTAACTTCTCTACGTTCAGTATCTGATTACCCACTTCACGAAGAGGTTGGAATATGATCCCAGGATACTTTCGATAGCTGGGTTCAATTTCCTCAATGGTAAGCTTTTCCAGAGCTTTCTTACGCGCCGTAGCTTGTCGGCTCTTGGACGCATTGGCACTGAAGCGGGCAATAAAATCGAGTAAAGCTTGACGCTTCTCTTCGATCTTCTTGTTTTTATCTGCCAATTGACGCGCCATCAGTTGCGAGCTTTCGTACCAGAAGGTATAGTTTCCGGTGAATATTTTAATCTTCTGACGGTCTACGTCTACAATATGCGTACAAACAGCATCTAGGAAGTGACGGTCGTGGCTCACTACCAGTACGATATTCTCATAATCAGCTAGAAAATTCTCCAGCCATCCAATGGTTTCAATATCCAGACCATTGGTAGGCTCGTCCAATAACAGGATATCCGGATTGCCAAACAAAGCCTGAGCCAACAGTACCCTTACTTTCATATTAGACGGAATGTCCTTCATCAGCATCTGGTGCATGTCGTTGGTCACGCCCAATCCGTTCAAAAATGCGGCAGCATCACTTTCACTTTCGTATCCTCCCATTTCGCCGTATTCGGCTTCCAGTTCAGAGGCTCTCATGTAATCTTCATCGGTAGCATCCGGATTAGCGTAGATGGCGTCCCGCTCACGGGCGATATCCCACATTTGCTTATGACCCATCAGTACGGTGTTCAACACAGTCTCTTCGTCAAATTCAAAATGGTTTTGTTTCAACACCGCCATACGCTCACCCGGTGTAATAGTCACAGTACCTTTATTGGGCTCAATTTCTCCACTCAGTATTTTTAAAAAAGTAGATTTACCAGCCCCATTCGCACCAATTACACCGTAGCAATTGCCTTTGGTAAAGTTCAGATTAACATCTTCGAACAATACACGCTTACCGTAAGCTAGTTTAAGATCTTTAACACTTATCATTACTGCCGTTTTTTAAGGGTGCAAAGGTAACCCAAACTGCCAAGCTATAAAAGTTTTAAGCCAAGAAAGCAGTAAATCCTCAAAAAATACGTCTAATATGTTCGAAAAATGCATTTGAGAAGCTGCTTTTTGACTGGTATCATTTAAATTCGCTAGGATTTTTATACCGCTTGATCAGCAACGATTGCATCGCGTGTCTAACGAAAAATTGTAAATAATGAACAAAAAACAGAATTCCAGAAGGAAATTTATCAAGAACGCTTCATTGCTTGGCGCCTCAGCCCTTATCCTTCCGGATGCTTTATTTGCGCAGAAAGGACTTTTGAAGAAATCTACGATTGCGCCATCCGAAAAGGTAAACCTGGCCTGTGTGGGCATTGGTAACAGAGGTAAAGAAATTATTCTAGAGCTTCACAAAACGGGACTTGCCAATATAGTGGCACTGTGCGATGTAGACATGGGTGCGCCACACACTCAGGAAATTATGGCAAAATTCCCCAATGCCAAACGTTTCCAAGACTTCAGAGTGATGTTTGATAAAATGGGAAATGAAATTGATGCCGTAAGCATCGGCACCCCCGATTTTTCGCATTTCCCCATTACTATGATGGCCATTAAGCTGGGAAAACACGTATACGTGGAAAAGCCCATGGCTCGTACTTTCAATGAAGTGGAGCTAATGATGAAAGCGGCTGCCAAGTACAGCAATGTAGTAACCCAAATGGGTAACCAAGGCCATTCAGAAGCCAACTATTTCCAGTTTAAAACCTGGGTAGAAGCCGGTATTATCAAAGATGTTACAAAAATCGTCGCACATATGAACTCCAGCCGGCGCTGGCACGGATGGGATCCTAATATCAAATCGTTCCCGCCTGCGGAGCCGGTACCATCGACCCTCGACTGGGATTTATGGCAGATGCAGACATTCGGGCACGATTATCACCATGATTTCGTAAACGGTCAATGGCGCTGCTGGTACGACTTCGGTATGGGAGCACTTGGCGACTGGGGAGCACACTTGCTCGACACCGCCCACGAATTCCTGAAACTAGGCCTCCCTACCACAGTAGAGCCTTTAAAACTCACAGGACATAATCAGTTTTTCTTCCCGATGTCTACCACGCTGTCTTTCAAATTCCCCAAGAGAGATAAAATGCCGCCGGTAGAAGTACTTTGGTACGATGGGGTGGACAACCTACCTCCTATTCCCGAAGGTTATGGTGTACAAGGGTTAGATCCGAATATTCCACCACCCAGCACCGGAACCATTCAGGCCAAACTGAACCCCGGTAAAATCATTTACTCTAAAGATCTTATCTTTAAGGGAGGCTCACATGGTAGTACCTTGTCTATCATTCCCGAAGCAAAGGCAAAGGAAATGGCATCNAAGCTTCCCGAAGTACCGCCATCACCTTCCAACCATTTCAAAAACTTCCTACTAGCATGTAAGGGATTGGAAAAAACCAGATCACCATTCTCAGTGGCTGGTCCTCTGAGTCAACTTTTCTGTCTGGGAGTGATTGCTCAATGGACGGGCGAAAAAATACAGTTCGATCCCAAGAAAAAGATCATTACCAATAGTAAAAGAGCCAATGCATTACTGGTAGGACCTCCCCCACGCAAAGGCTGGGAAGAGTACTATAAGGTATAGTTTGATCACTTCTGATAAATATAATTTTTTAAATCCCGTAATTCTTTACGGGATTTTTTATTAGACAAAACAGCACAAAAAAAGAGCACGTGTATAAAACACATGCTCTTTCTTCACAATGGTATACTATGCTTTTATTAGTAGCCCATTCCGCCCATGTCAGGACCCGGAGCCGGAGCAGCTTGTTTGGGTTCTGGTTTATCAGCAATCACACACTCGGTAGTCAGTAACATACCGGCGATAGAAGCTGCATTTTCCAGAGCCACACGGCTTACTTTGGTAGGATCGATAACACCGGCTTTGAACAGGTTTTCGTAAGTTTCAGTTCTGGCATTGAAACCAAAGTCACCAGTACCTTCTTTAATTTTCTGAACTACGATAGAACCATCGATACCGGCATTGTCTGTAAGCGTACGAATAGGCGCTTCCAGAGCACGTTTTACGATAGCCATACCGGTTTGTTCGTCTTCGATCTGGCCTTTGAGTTTTACATCCAGAGCTTGGATAGCGCGGATATAAGCCACACCACCACCTGGAACGATACCTTCTTCTACAGCAGCACGTGTAGCGTGTAAAGCATCGTCTACGCGGTCTTTTTTCTCTTTCATTTCTACTTCAGTAGCAGCACCTACATAAAGAACTGCCACACCACCGCTTAATTTAGCCAGACGTTCTTGTAATTTTTCTTTATCGTAGTCAGAAGTAGTGGTTTCGATTTGCGCTTTGATTTGGTTAACGCGGGCAGTGATATCTTGTTTTTTACCCCTTTACCACCCACGATGATTGTATTGTCTTTGTCGATGGTTACAGAAGCAGCCTGACCTAAAGCAGGAAGATCTGCAGCTTCCAGTTTGTAACCCAGGTCTTCGCTAATTACAGTACCACCAGTCAGGATAGCGATATCCTGTAACATTTCTTTTCTTCTGTCGCCAAAGCCAGGAGCTTTTACAGCCGCAACTTTCAGCGTACCGCGTAATTTGTTCAATACTAAAGTAGCCAGAGCTTCACCTTCCAGATCTTCAGCAATAATCAGCAGTGGGCGACCACTTTGAGCTACTTTTTCCAGAATACCCAGTATATCCTTCATGGCGCTGATTTTCTTATCATAGATCAGGATATAAGGGTTCTGAAGCTCGGCTTCCATTTTTTCGCTGTTAGTAACGAAATATGGAGAAATGTAACCGCGGTCGAACTGCATACCTTCTACTACTTCTACAGTAGTGTCGGTACCTTTAGCTTCTTCTACGGTGATCACACCTTCTTTACCCACTTTGGCGAAAGCTTCGGCAATCAGTTTACCGATAGTTTCATCGTTGTTAGCAGAAATAGTAGCTACCTGCTGAATTTTTTTGCTGTCGTTGCCTACAGTTTGGCTTTGACTTTTCAGGTTTTCAACAACCAGTGCTACAGCTTTATCGATACCGCGTTTCAGGTCCATCGGGTTAGCACCTGCGGCTACCATTTTCAGACCTTCGCTGATGATTGACTGAGCTAAAACAGTGGCAGTAGTAGTACCATCACCTGCAATATCCGCAGTTTTAGAAGCAACTTCCTTCACCATCTGTGCGCCCATGTTCTCGATTGCATCTTCCAATTCAATTTCTTTGGCCACAGATACACCATCTTTGGTTACAGTAGGCGCACCGAATTTTTTCTCAATAACTACATTACGACCTTTAGGACCTAATGTAACTTTTACGGCGTTTGCTAAGGCATCAACGCCTTTCTTCATCCTATTTCTTGCTTCAATATTGAAGAGTAATTGTTTTGCCATTTTTTATTACCTCCACCCCTGAAGGGATTATTTATACTGCGAGGTCACAGTTTTACTTTTTTAGAATAGCTACTTATAAAAACAATTCCCAACTAAGAAAATAAGTACTTAATTAGGAATCAGCATTATCAATAGCGAGGATATCGCTTTCACGCATGATTAGATAATCTTGTCCGTCGATTTGGATTTCTGTACCGGCGTATTTTCCGTACAATACAACATCGCCAGCTTTTACTGTAATGGGCTCATCCTTTTTACCCGGTCCGGCAGCAACTACTGTACCGCGTTGAGGTTTTTCTTTAGCAGTGTCAGGAATAATGATACCGCCCGCTGTTTTCTCCTCGGCGGCTGCAGGTTTTTACAATCACCCTGTCATGTAAAGGGGTAAGTGATACTTTTTTAGCCATGTTTTATCTGTTTAAAAATTGTTTATTTACGTTAGAAAAAATGATTACTAGGATTTTCTATGGTCGGCAAATGTACCGTAAATTATATGCCATAGTATAAGAATATGCAATTTTTTCAGTCCAAACCAATTTTCAGTTGCAAGACAAGGGATAAGTTGACAGGTTGCAAACTATGCAAAGCCTTCTGTCACCCTGGTGACTGACAGGCTGTCTGTCCTACGCATCATCATGTCATTAATCCTAGTCCTTTCTAGGTTTTACCACACAAGATTGAAACATTTTAATAATTAAACCCTATCTTCGCCGCCTGAAAAAACAGTTCTTGATTCAATGATTAATAGAAGAAACATAAGGGTAAAGGTGATGCAAACCCTTTATGCATTTACGACCAGCGTAGAGACCGACAGACCCATTGATCCGCAAAAAACACTAACACAATACTTTAATCAAACCCGAACACTTCTGACCAGCTTGGTATATTTTCTTACCGAAATAGCCAGATACGCAGAAAAAGACGCTTATAGAAAATCGCACAAATATATTCCTACCGAAAAAGACCTCAACGTCAACACCAAGCTCGCCGGCTGTCCGCTTTTGTGGGAAATTTTGGAGTTGGAAGAGTATAAAGCGGCCCTTAAAAACGAAAAGCCCGAACAGTTTGGAGATGAAACGTTGATAAAGAAAATCTATACACAGCTTACCGCTACTCCTCAATACCAACAGTATATCAGTATTCAAGAAAATAAAATTCAGGAAGACCGGAAGATATTTGAATTCATCTTCAACGACCTGATGCTGGGTAATGAAATTTTCATCAACCATATGGAAGAGTCGTTCAGTAATTGGAACGACGACGGAGATATGCTGGCGCAAACAATAGCAGCTATTATCCGCAAGCCACAATCAGCCGCTTTCAGGCAAATTATTACTCCCGATAAGGAACAATTTGCTAGAGATCTGCTGAGAACCGTTATTGAAAAAGAAGAATACCTACTGTCACTCATCACCCCCAAGTTGAAAAACTGGGATCCGGAACGCATTGCTTTGCTGGACATGATTATTATGAAAATGGGGGTAGCAGAGTTTTTGTATTTCGATACCATTCCACCCAAAGTCACCATTAACGAATACATTGACCTAGCAAAAGAATACAGTACCGCACAAAGCGGATTTTTCGTCAACGGTATTCTAGATAATATTCATAAAGAGTTGGCACAGCAGGGAAAACTCAAAAAGACGGATTTCAGAAAAGCATAATTTTATTGCGATAATTGTAGCAGAATACTGAATATTCCTATACATTCGCAATAGAAATTGAAATTGAACAATCTCTGCAAAAATTTGATTGCAATGAAACGCATATTAGTTGTTCTTACACTTGCAGCCGGTATGGCAGCCTGCAACAGCGGGAATCAATCGGCTAATGCCGATGAAGCTCCCTTAAACGACTCGCTAAAACAAGCAGCATTAAGAGACTCCTCCAACTACACTACAGTGGAATGGGTAGATTCTACTTTTCAGGATATCGGCAGTATCAAAAAGGGACAAACAGTTGAAATACCATTTGTTGTAAAAAATACCGGTGATAAACCTTTAATTATTTCTTCGGTAAACCCGGGTTGTGGCTGTACTGTAGCCGACAAACCCGAAAAACCCATCATGCCGGGCCAGGAAGATAAAATTGTAGCCCGTTATAACCAGTACAGGGCAACCCACCGGCACCCATACCAAAAACGTAAAGGTAAGAGCCAATACAAAACCTACTACCGACCACTTATTGCTTTTTAAAGTGACCGTAACAGATTAATATTTTAAAGACTATAAATGATGACTAATTACATTTTACAAGCTCAAGGCGCTTCAGGTGCCGGTTCTTTTCAGTTGATTTTCTTATTAGGTATGATCTTAGTGTTCTGGCTGTTTTTTATCCGCCCTCAGGCGAAAAAAGCTAAAGAACAAAAGAAGTTCATTGAAAACCTGCAAAAAGGTGATAGAGTTGTTACCATTGCCGGTATTCACGGAAAAATTCAACAACTGAATGAAGACGGTACTATTAGCCTCGAAGTAAGCCCTGGCAACTATATCAAAGTGGCAAAATCAGCGATTAGCATGGAATGGAGCAACCAGGTGAATAAAGCAGCTACTGCCGCTAAATAAGTGCAGTAATACTGTTTGCGTTCAGGATGCATGCAATTTTGAACACACAATATTTACGACATGTTAAAGATAGGCCTCACAGGAGGAATTGGCAGTGGTAAATCAACCATTGCCAAAATTTTTTCTACGCTGGGTATCCCTGTCTATGATGCCGATATCGCAGCTAAAGAACTGATGCGCTCAGATCCGCAAATCCGCGCACAGCTTATTGCCCGCTTCGGCGAGGAAGTGTATCAACAGGGAGCGCTCAATCGGGCCTATCTTGCCGCTATTGTGTTTAACGACGAGGCCGCACTGAAAGACCTCAATGATATCACCCACCCTGCCACCATTCAGGATGCCGAAAACTGGTTTNAGCGGCAACAGGCTCCTTATGCTATCAAGGAAGCCGCACTGATTTTTGAAAGCGGCAGCGAACAGTTTCTGGACTATGTTATTGGTGTGTGGGCTCCTGAACAAGTACGCATACAACGGGTGCTTGCCCGCGGCGGTTTGACCGAAGCACAAATTAAAAGCCGCATGGCCCGCCAGATGAACGAAGAAGCAAAAATGAAGCGCTCTCACTTCATCATCGACAACGGCGGCACCACCCCCGTTATTCCACAAGTGATAGCCCTACATGAAAAATTGCTACAGCTAGCAGAGAAATAATACGCTATCTTTTTTCTCCCAACATTTTCCCCTTGGCTCTTATACATCATCATTCGGCCATATAATCTACCGCTTGGAAACAACTATATAGATGACTAAGAATTATTTTTGTGCTCCATGCTAGCGCTACATTCCATATCGCTTTTACAGTTTAAAAACTACACCAACCGAACCTTCACTTTTAACAAAAAGGTAATCGGGATCTGCGGACAAAACGGTGTAGGCAAAACCAATATTCTCGACGCCATCCATTATCTATGCTTTACTAAAAGCTATTTCAGCAATTCGGATGTGGTGAACGTGCAGCACGGCTTTAAGGGATTTAGAATTGAAGGGCACTTCAACCTGAACGGCAAAGAAGAAACTGCAACCTGCATATTACGCGAGAATAATAAAAAAGAGTTTTTATTGGACAAAGAACCCTATGATAAATTTTCACGGCATATTGGCCGCTACCCTTGTGTAGTCATCGCGCCCGACGATGCTATACTGATTACCGGAGGAAGTGAAGAAAGAAGAAGCTTTCTTGACGCACTCCTCTCCCAACTCGATGCTGAATATCTGCAGCAACTCATCACCTATAATAAAATATTGCAGCAGCGCAATTCTTTTTTAAAAGCCGCTGCAGAAAGTGGGCGTCTGAACGAAGACCTGCTGAAGATATTCAACGAACAACTTACCACGCCCGGCAATTATATCTTTGAAAAAAGAAGTCATTTTCTGGTGTCTTTTCTGCCACGAGTGAAAAGACTCTATTCTGATATTGCACAAAAGGAAGAAGACCTATCTATTCTTTACGACAGTAAACTCTTCGACATTTCGTTCGAAGCATTGCTAGAAAGTACNCGCGATAAGGACCTTCAATTACAACGCACTACAGCAGGTATTCATCGCGATGATATTTTGTTTCAACTCAGCAATCAGCCTTTTAAGAACATCGCTTCGCAGGGGCAACGCAAAAGCCTTTTGTTTGCACTCAAAATCACAGAGCTGGATGTTATCACCGAAGAAAAAAAATTATCGCCCATACTCTTGCTGGATGATGTTTTTGAAAAACTGGATGAATCCCGAATTACCAGCCTACTGGAAAAAGTATGCATAATGAATCAAGGACAAGTATTTATCACCGATACCAATGAAGAACGACTCCGCTCCCATTTGGAAAAAATAAAAGCGGAATATGAAATAATAACTTTGTAACTTGCCCCTTTCCCAACACGAGTAAAATTTCGCATATGGCCGAATATTCTATCGGAGAAGCCCTGAAGGAATTTCTAAACAAAAGCCGTTTTCGCAGCGATATACAGGCACTAGAGGTAGAAGCCCTATGGGAAAAAATCATGGGTAAAACCATCGCCCGATATACTGAAAAAATACAGATTGTGGGCGATAAACTTTTCATCCACACCAGTGTGGCGCCATTAAAAAACGAACTGATTTATCAGAAAGAAAAAATCATCGAGCGGATCAATGAAGCGCTTAAGGAAAATGTGATAAAAGAAGTTATTGTAAAATAATTACTGATTCTTTACGCGCGGATCGAAAAGACCGTACAATACATCGGCCATAATATTCATGATCACAAAGAAAGCTGCCGATATCAGAACAGAACCCATCACTACCGGATAATCCAGTTTTTCAAGTGCATCCACCGTTACTTTTCCGATCCCCTGCCACCCAAATATATACTCTACAAAAAAAGCACCCGCCAAGAGCTCAGCAAACCATCCAGTAATCGCAGTAATGACAGGGTTGAGCGCGTTTTTCAAAGCGTGCCGCCATACCACTACTTTCTTCGACAAACCCTTAGCATAAGCTGTACGGATATAGTCTTGATCCAATACATCGAGCATAGCGCTTCGGGTGAGCTGCGTAATAATAGCTAGAGGTCTAATACCCAGCGTTACGGCCGGCAATATGATGTTTTTAAAGCTTAATACTTTTTTCCCCGTTTCTGCATCAATATCGAACCAGTTGCCACTAATCTGCAAACCGGTATAGTGTGTGAGCACAAATCCGAAAATATAGGCAATGATAATTCCCATGAAAAATGANGGCGCGGAAATACCGATAATGCTGGAGAAAATAGCCGTNGTATCCATCCAAGTGTTCTGCCTCACAGCAGCGAGCACACCTAGCGGGATACCGATTACAACCGCCAGTGCCATAGCTGCAACGGTAAGCATAATGGTTCCCGGTAAGGCCTGCATAAGAATACTACCTACTTCGCGCTTGCTTTGATAAGATCTGCGCAGATAAGGAATTTTAAAGGCCAGTTTCTTTTCTCCTCCTATAAAAATACCTTTCAGTTGTTTATTGGTAANTTCTTCTTTAGAATGAATAGCAATAGGCGACACATCGTTTAGATAGAGGACAAACTGCTTCCACTTAGGCTGATCGAGATACAACTCGCGACGTATATTTTCCTGTGTTTTAAGGTCGCCTGTTTGTCCCATTACCAACCGTGCAGGATCACCAAACCCCTGAAACAGAAAGAATACCAGTATTACCACACCGATCAGTACCAGTATGCTGTAAACAAGTTTTCGGACGATATATTGTGCCATCGTGCTTAAAAGCTTTATAAGGTAATACGGTTAAAACGTTTATAGCTTTCCTTGTCTACAATTGTACCTTTCTGCAATACAAGCACAGTAGGATTGGTGCGAGCGGCAATCCTAATGGAAGTATTATCGCCACTCAATACGTCAACACCGGCAAATGATGTACCTGCAATATGTTTTTTTACGGCATTGGCGTCACTGCTAACAATGTATACAGGAATATTTTTCTCCCTAGCCTTTTTATACAAGTCTGCAAAACCCTTGGACCACTTATGTACTGGTGTTTTTGCATTTTCAACAAACAACAATACCACCTTATCTAATTCCAGAATTTGCTGTGTAAGATCTGCACCCTGTTGATTGCTTAAATTAAAAGCCTTAATCGGTGGCTCATTGTTTTTACCCGGTCGGATTACTTTGTCGTAACGATCGATAAAAGTGTAGGTACTGTCGTCAAAATCATCCGGGAATTCATCAGCCGTGAAGGAAACCTTCTGTCCGTCCTTTTCATACTCAAATACGATTACCGTACTATCGGGGATGGCATTGGCCGGCACTTTCATCTGCTCCGCAATATTATTACCTTTCTTGAACGGTAGGCAATCNACTACGGGCAGATGCTTCAAAGTATACCGCTGTGCGGCAAAACTGAAAAATGCCACCAGTAGCAACAAAAAAGAAGTTGTGGACTTATTGAAGACAGGCTGGATATATTTTCTATTGAAGAAAATAATCAAAATAAATAGCAGCAATATCACATCCTTCCAGAAGGATTGTTGAGAAGTAATAGGCAGACAATCGCCAAAACATCCGCAGCTTTTAAATTTACCGGATAAATAAGCATATCCTGTCAAAAAAGTAAAGAAGATAATCAGCAACAGCAGTAACCAACTCACGGTCTTAATTCTCCAACCCAATAACAAAGCCGCTCCGGCAATAATTTCAAAAGCGATCATGAATATGGATAAGGGCAAAGCGATGCCATCCAATGCGCTCATTCCCCATGCTAGAAAAAACTCCTGCATCTTATAACTCAATCCAATAGGATCATTGGCTTTCACCAGTCCTGAAAAAATAAACAACAGGCCTACCAGTATTCGGGAGAAGGTTACAAGAGCTTTCATAATTTATGCTTTATGGGCTTCGTTATGTAATATGAGGGCAAAAACCGCGTAATTAATGATATCGTAATAATTGGCATCGATACCTTCACTAATCAGCGTCTGACCGTCATTATTCAATATCTGCCGGATGCGCAATAGTTTCATCAGAATAAGATCGGTAAGTCCCTCCTGACTCATGTTGCGCCAAGCTTCGCCATAATCATGATTTTTGTTAGTCATGAGGGTTTTGGCTTCATGGATATATTTATCATATAGCTGTGCCACCTCGGCTTCCGGCAAGTCCTCTGGGGCATCTCCAGGAAGCGCTAATTGTATCAGNCCGATAACGGCATAATTGATAATGCCCTTNAATTCTCCGGGAATATCATCGGCAATTTTTTGCTGCTTTTTATCCTGTATGGTGCGTATACGCTGTGCCTTGATATAAATTTGGTCCACAATGGAAATCGTACGCAATACCCGCCAAGCTGTACCATAATCCTTATTCTTTTTAAAAAAGATGGATTTGCACGACTCCACTACGGCATCATATTGTTCATTGGTTTTACTCATACATTCCTTTTATTATCCAACCGATCCCAACGCTCCTTCCTCTTCTTTACAAATCAACCTGTAACTTAGCGCTCAGGATTGGAACAAAAATAACAAACAAATACCTGAATGTTCACACTTAATTGTAAAGGCAGGCTATTAAACATGGATACCCCCATCGTAATGGGTATTATCAATATTAATAACGAATCATTTTATAGTGGTAGCAGACATACCGAAACTACAGCCATACTTCGTACTGCTGCTCAAATGCTGAAGGAAGGTGCAACCATTTTGGATATTGGCGGACAAAGTACCCGACCGGGAAGCACCACATATAGTGTGGATGAAGAACTGCAAAGAGTATTGCCTGCTATAGAAGTGCTACACAAAGAATTCCCGCAAGCTATTCTCTCTATCGATACGTTTTATGCCAAAGTAGCCCGCGAAGCGGCGGCTGCGGGCGCTTCCATCATTAATGATATCAGTGCAGGCAGTATGGATTCAGAGTTGATAGATACAGTTGCCGCATTGCAATTACCTTATGTACTCATGCATATGCAAGGCACTCCTCAAAATATGCAGCAGAATCCGCAGTACGAAAATGTAGTACGTGAAGTATTGGATTTTTTTATCGAAAAACTTGCCCTATTACGATCAAAAGGCATAAAAGATATTATCATCGATCCCGGTTTCGGATTCGGGAAAACTACCCTACACAATTTCTGTTTATTAAAATATCTGTCAACCTTCGAGATGCTACAATGCCCGTTGTTGCTGGGGGTAAGTAGAAAAGGAATGATCTACCACACACTCGGTATTACGCCCGAAGAAGCGCTGAATGGTACTACCGTTATCAATACCATTGGCCTGCTCAACGGTGCGCAGATTCTAAGAGTACACGATGTAAAAGCCGCTGTGGAAGCTATAAAACTTTATACGACTTATAAAGAAGCATCGGTATAAAAAAAGAAAGAAGGTAACTACACCTTCTTTCTATATAACATATCACTCTTGGCATTAAGCATTGTAGAGCTTTTCGTAATATTCATGCGCCATACGGCTACTGTCGAATCTGAAACGCACGTCCTGCATGCCGTTTTTCATAATCTGACGCCAAGTACTGTAATTCTCATAATACAGGGGCAAAATTTCCCCGGTAAGAATTTCGTACAGTTTGTTTAGATCGTACTGATCCTGATCATACACCGACATATTTCTGTAATCAGCTTTGGGAATGACAAAGCCATTATGTCCGTGATTGATAAACTCAGGAATCCAGCCGTCATCGGTAGAGAAGTTCACAGCACCGTTCATGGCAGCAGTCATACCGCTGGTACCTGAAGCTTCGCGCGGCACACGCGGATTGTTGAGCCATACATCTGCAGCCTGTTTCAGGCGTTTAGAAAGCGCTAATTCATAACCTATCAGTACGGCCACATTTTTAAAATTCTTACTCAGATGCACCAGTTCATTAAACTCGCCAATGGCTGGATGATCCATCGGATAAGGCTTTCCGGCCCAAATCATCTGCACGGGATACTTGGTATTATTCATCAACTCTGCAAAACGTTCCCTATCGGAAGCAATCAGGCCGGCTCTCTTATAACCTGCAAATCTTCTGGCCCATACGATGGTGAACACATCAGGATCGAAGAGTTTCCCCGTCTGATCAGCCACAATTTCAAACGCACGCTTCTTCATCCATTTCTTACGATCATCTAGTCCGTAATCATCCCCTACTTCCCTGAATTTATACATATGTTTATCGGCCCAATAGGTCCAGTTCTGTGCATTGGTAATGGAAATAATCGGACAGATATTACCATATTTACCCCACATTTCTCGCGACACTTCGCCATGCAATTGAGACACACCGTTTGCCAAACGAGCCATGCGTAAGGCGGCAAGTGAATGATTAAACATATCGCTGTACTCGCCGATCAATGACTTCACTTCTTCCACACCCAATCCGCAGAAATAGGTCATCTTATGACACAGATAAATATCGTGCTTTTCATTACCGGCTTCTTCAGGTGTATGTGTAGTAAACACCAGTCTCTTTCTTACTTCCTCTATATTTTGCTGATACTTTTGATACAAGTAAAAAGCTGCAGGCAAACCGTGAGCTTCATTGAGGTGATATACCTCCGGATTAAAGTTGAGAATATCCATGAGCTTGGCACCCCCTACGCCCAGCAGAATGCATTGCGCCAGCTTAGTCGCAGCATTAGCATCGTAAAGTTTGTGTGTAATGGTTTGTGATACGTAATCGTTCTCCGGCAGTTCGGTGCTCAATAAAAATAAAGGAGCAGTTTTGAAGGTCTCAGGATTCAGATACCAAACTTTCACCCATACCGGATGATCGTGAATAGTCACCTGAAACTTGATACCGGTATCTTACCAAAAACGCTGTAAGTTTTTTCTTTCCAAGTTACATTCAGGGTTTGATCCTGATTACGCTCCTGGTCGTAATAGCCGTACTTCCACAGAATACCGATTCCAATCATATTCTGACGCAGCTCGTATGCACTGCGCAGATGCGAACCAGACAGAAATCCCAATCCACCACTGTATATCTTTAACGGCTGATGGATAGCATACTCCATGGAAAAATAAGCCACCTTTGTACTATAATTAGCATCAATTTCGTAAGGAACCCTGAAGTTTTCAAAACTCATACATCATTCTTTTAAAATTGCGGCAAAGTAATCAAATTAATTGAACCAACCGCCAATACCACATCATCAATGAATGTGTAAACTACACACAATAATACGGCAAAACTTTTGAAAAATACAAATAAAAAACAGACAGGATATTTCTATCGCTGTCTGTTGATATTGATTACGATTATGAAAAATACTACATATAAAAATGTTACAACGTATAATGGGTAAGATAAATTGTTCCTGACGGATGTGTTGCAGCAATGAACATGCGCTGCATATTGCCTCTCACAACAACGTTGCCTTATGGACGTAAATGAAATACTTTAATACACAAAGGTATCAAAGCAATGGAGAGCAACATGTAGAGCACCACTCTCCAATAGTTCAACTTTTCCCAGCGAGCAATACGCGCGGCAATATCGGTCATCATCTGCGAAGGATTTTCAGCAATTTGTTGAAAAGCGATGATATTGGGTGCAAAATAGGCAATAGTCCATACGCGCAGGCCCACATGCAATGCAAATATTATCAACAAGGCATTGCGCACCGGCTCAATTCTCCAGCAGAAAATAATGGCCAGAATAAACAAGATTTCATGAAAGGAATGAAAGATAATCCAGAAAGGCTTAAGCCCGGTACCCTTACCATCCAGCAGTATTTTTAAACTCTCCGGCGGGGCAGCTCCCCATTTGGGTACCAGTATCAATGTTTCGAAAATTTGTGCACCGTTCATCAGAAAATATACTACTGTAGAAATAAAAAGCCATAGTTCGGCGCGGTGTACATAGGCTGTAGTAAGATTTTCCATATTGCTCATTTTTTTATGGATTATTTAGAGAATCGGTTACTTCCTTCATAAGTGTTGTAGCTTCCGTGAAATACCGCAATATCACCTTTACCTCCTCTTCGGAATAACCACTCAACAGCTTTGCGGTGCGCTGCGTGAGTGCACCAAATATGGGCCCCAGAAGCCTCATAGCATTCTCCTCGTTGGGTACAATCATCACTTTGCGACGATCTTCTTTAGAAAATTTCCGCTTCACCAGTTTTTTCTTCTCCAAACGATCAATCAAGCCGGTAACGGCTCCTGTGGTGAGGCCGGTAAGGCGGGCAATAGCTCCTGCCGTCAACTCGCGGTGTTGCAATATCAGGCCCAAGTACTTATGATCTGTGCCGGGCAAGCCCACTTTACGGGCAATGGCCTCATGCATTAGAATAGAGGCATCCGAATAATGACGACTGGCATTACTGAATGCTTCTATAATCTCCTTGCAGTGTTTTTTGCTCATCTAATAAATATCTTAGCTACAAAGATAATTAGTGACTAAATAAAAAACAAATTACCGCAACATTTTTTCTCAACCCTTCCTCAGTGCTACATCTTTATGATATAAACAGAAGCCATTACTAATTATTCTTAACTTTGCATATCCCTTCTAATATTTGAATTATGTAAATATGGAAAAAATCGAATCCCTACGCGATTACTATGAACTCATCAAAAAGCCGGTGCCCCGCGACCTGCTGGAACAAAAAGAAACACCCCGACATTTTAACGTTCTGAAAAGAAATAATTGCTCGGGAGGCCTTCCTTTTGCTAGACGTGACTATTGGAAAATCACCTTATTGAATAATACCGCAGAATTAAAAACTCGAGAAGAAAATATCGTCATCGATAAGCCATGCATTTTCATCTCACAACCTAATATGGCTTATAGCTGGAAATCTACTCCCGGAGAACCTACAGGCTTTATCTGTTTATTTAATGATGAATACCTAACCTATGATTTAAAACAACTCTTTACACACCTCACCCATATTTTAAACGTAGCGCGCCGATCTTTTCTCTTTCTGAATGAAGACACTTATCAGCTGCTGTTTTTCTGCTTTCAACAGATGTACAATGCCTATCACAGCGACTTTGAATACCGTGAAGCCGTAGTGAAAAAATGGCTGCAACTCATTGTTTATCAGGTAATCTGGATACAATCGCAAACCGATTCTTTATACCCCGAAAAGAGTTCCAAAAACCGAGTGGTGAATGCCTTCATCAATGCACTGGAAGCGCAATTCCCCATCGACTCCCCTCTCAATCCCATTCAACTGCGAACCCCTTCCGATTTTGCCAAGCTTTTGCATGTGCATGTCAACCACCTCAATCATTGCCTAAAAGAACAAACCGGCAAATCTACCACCCAACTCATTAACGAGCGCATTGCTGCTGAAGCCATAAGTTTATTAAAATATTCAGATTGGAATATTTCGGAAATAGCGGAAGCGTTAGGCTTTGAGTATGTGCAACATTTCACTCATTTCTTTAAGAAAAACACCGGCTTCACGCCCCGATCTTTCAGAGCACATCATGAGCAGGATATTTGATTTTTGTAAAATCTTGTTTGAATCATTTAACGGTTTTCGCGCTGCCTCGGCATAATTTTGCCTGCTCAAAGAAAGGAGATTTCTATAATGAAGCAACTGAAAAAAGAACACGAAGGCATCAGTACCATCTTAGCATTTGCTCTTATTCCCCTATCTGGTTTCGCTATGGATGTTTACATTCCCTCGTTTCCACATATGGCAACCGACTTACAGATAAGCGAATCGGATATCAAACTTACATTAAGCCTTTATCTCGTAAGTTATGGTATATCCCAATTATTTGTAGGTAGTATTTCGGATAGCTTCGGACGCTATAAGATTAATATCATTTCGCTGATGGTTTTATTGCTCTCCTCATTGGCCATTGCATTCAGCAGCGATTTGAATACTATCCTGGTGCTACGCTTTATACAAGGCATTGCAATTTCTTTTATTGTAGTGTGTAAGCGCGCCTTTTTTGTGGATGTATTCACCGGAGAAAAAAGAAAACACTATACGAGCCTTGTGACTGTGGTATGGTCTACCGCACCTATTGTGGCGCCGTTTGTAGGAGGCTATCTACAGGAAAGTTTCGGATGGCGCGCCAATTTCCTTTTTCTGGCTTTATATGCATTTATTATGTTGGTGCTGGAATGGATATATAGCGGAGAAACCATCACGCATAGACATCCGTTTAAACTGAAGTCGGTTCTTTCGATGTATCGGCAATTGCTAAGCGCTCCCGACTTTAGCCTAGGCATTATTGTACTGGGATTATGCTACAGTATGGTGATGGTATTTGGGATGAGCATTGCGTTTATTGTAGAGCACGAATATCATCTCACGGCTGTTCATACCGGCTATTGCGCCTTGGTATCGGGACTCGCCATGTTTTTTGGAGGACTACTGAGCAAGAAACACGTCAATAAACCCGCTTTTCAGAAATTACAACTATCGGCAGTTTCACAATTCATAGTCGTGGCTATCATGCTGACTACCGCAACCGTTTTTCATCAGCTGTACATCATCATGATATTTGTTTTCCTCATTCACTTTTGGTTGGGCTATAGCTATAACACCTATTTTACCTATTCGCTCACTAGTCGACCCCAATATGCTGCTACCGCAAGCGGTCTAGCCAGTGGCGGTTCTTATGTTATCTTTTCCATTGTCAGCTATATTGTGGTGCATGTTATCACCATTAAAGATCAGCTGACATTAGGATTATCCTATTTCAGTNTAATATTATGCCTGCAGTTGCTGTTGCTCTTTGTACGCAAGGCGCTACAGCTACGCGCCTACAGTGCATAAATAGCGGCAGCATCGCGTAATGACTTTACTTTTTAGAATGTCTAAAATTTTCCAGAATCACCTCGCGATGTTGCTTCCCCCATTGCTGCAATGCACGAACGATGGGAACCAGGGTTTTACCATAATCGGTGAGGGCATATGTAACGGTGACAGGCAGGGTATCCTGCACTGTTCTATTTAGAATACGGTTTTCTTCTAGGAGTTTGAGCTCTCGAGTCAACACTTTTGCAGAAATGCCATCCAGCGCTCTCTGAATTTGCTTAAAATGCATCGGCTCTTGCTGTCTGCCTAACAAGAGCACCACTAACAAACTCCATTTCCCTCCAATAAGTTCTAGGCTGTCTCTTATCGCAAGGCGATTGAGCTTACAGGCTTGGGTGTCGTATGGCGCTTTTGCAGTCATAGGCTATGAAACATAGTTACCTCGAGGAAACGCTATAGCTATACGGTTGACGGCTTTAATATTTTTGCAACAAGTTTAATATAAATTTCTTTATGAAAGTAATCTTACTAGCCAATATATCCGCAAACGGTAAAATTCTATTGTCAGAGAACCTCAATCATCAAGTACCGATGGAAATCATCGAAGCTTCGGCGGCTATTATTCGCAACTATGGCAATTTAATCATGGGTAGAAAATCTTTTGAAGTATTTGAGCAAGCCATGGGCGGGGCCGATCGGTTAAAAGCCGCCTATTCGGGAGTAGACCTGGTATGGTTGTCACAATCCCTCGCCCCAACCGAAGACAAAATAGTAGCATCATCACCCGAAGCTGCCCTTGCTTATTTGGCACAGCGCGGTCATGAAACAATGCTCGTCGGTGGAGGCACCCAAGTATATAATGCTTTTCTGAAGGCTGACCTGGTTACGGATTTTATTTTTCACGTGGTACCCATCATCAGTCCAGGCGCCGATTTTCTCCCCCAGCATATTCCTTTACGCTTATCAGAATATCGCAAACTCAGTGCAGATACCTTGCAGGTGGTTTACCAGAAAAATCATCACTCATCCCGCAGATAGTAACGCTGAATATATTGTATCACCGCATCGCATGGCGTCAAACTGCTGAGCGAGAGTGTATCATCAGGCAATAATACCTGCGTGGCGCGCGGTCGATGGAGATAAATCTCCAAGATCCACTCGGGCGATTTGTATCTCCTTTTAGTAATGATGCTTAGGGCTTTGATTTCCTCCCTACTGCGATAGCCCAATTGAGGTGTCCATATACCGGTTTGACTCAGTTTCAGCTGGGGCTTGCGGTTGATAAAATCCTTAATGCCGCTCACCATCACCCACAACCCGAAGCACAAGAGGAACAAAGGCAGCAAAATATAACCTTCCCGAAAAACGAATATCGAAAAGCCGATCAGCACTATCCCTGCAATGCTCATCCACAAAGCCTCCGAATAAGCGTTATAAGCAATGATATCGTAGGCTTGGGGTTCTTGCAAAGTAGCTTTGGGTAGTTGCGCTGAGTTTTTGTAATAAGCTTTGGGAACACGCACATAACGGCCATCAGCCCTACGATGCCAACTGTTTCTCATCAATAGATATACTCCTACCCCACATGCAATTGGCAAAAGATACATCAATACTGCATCGATGGGCATCAGCGCCACCCCCTTACTCCAACGACGCATACCATAAAACAAAATGCCCGCTACCAATAC
>Ga0065720_1018977_pt1 | contig 49043 bp, 35 predicted proteins | sample Thericmetagenome_FD_59107 | JGI IMG/M metagenome (GOLD analysis project Ga0065720, IMG submission 59107) | Thermophilic microbial communities from the Joint Bioenergy Institute, California, USA of rice/straw/compost enrichment - eDNA_2 v2... | ecosystem: Engineered > Solid waste > Grass >... | reverse complement strand
GGGGAGGACGCTGCGCCCCCGGATCTTCGACCGACGGCCCCAGACCGGGCCACGACAGCGCCTTCCACATATTTCGCCCCCCGGGAGGAGGTGAGCGACCCGTTCCGTAAGTCATTGGCTACTGCGACCGCCAGGACCCCCCCCCAGAGTGGTCATACCAGAAGTGACCGATGTTAGCCGCAAGTGACCACGGTGTGGTCACCGTTGACCTACCTCGGTCAGCCCGGGCTCCACTGAGGTCAGGGGCACACTTGACCTTATATAAGAGCCATGCTCATTCACCTTCACGCGTGTGTAGTTTAGAAGGTAAAGCGTTGTTATTCTGCGGCACCCATTGTGCTTGACAGATTCCCTCAGGGCCGCGTGTTCTGCAGGGCAACGCCCAAGTAAATACTCCCATCCACATTAACCATTTTCTTTTACATCCAACAGTACTCCAGGAAATCTCCATGCCCCGAGGAGAAGCATTGCCGGGAGAACTTCTCGAGGAACGGTTTGGCCGCGTGCCTGCCACCACCCCCGCATATCTGAAGGGAGCCAAGCAACCTTCTTCTGCTTCCTGGTTTTGACCAATCATAGGAAGGCTTTGTGGAATAAACCAATCAGGAGATGTTAACCTGAGCGTCCGCACCCTCAACACCTCGCCCTCTCTCTGCTCCCCGTGCGATGGCCCCCTCGAGTGCCGACATTCTCGCCGCCCTCGGGAGGGCGCGCGAAGGGAGGGTCAAAGAGCTCAATGCGATGACTTCCGTGATCGAGAAGCTGCTTTCCGCGATCGAGGATGTCGAGGGAACCTCAATGGCAACATCGAGAAGGTTGGGAGACCCATCACCGAGCTTCACTCCTTCCTCATTTAGTCTTCTCTCACCCAAGGATCGGGGCCTTTCCCCCCCTCTCTCTCAGAGTGCCCGGGACCTGCGCCGAACCGCAACTCACTCAACTAAGATCTCTCGGCGGCTACGACCCCCATCCAAGCTAATCAGACCTCGACACGCTCATACACCCAGGCAGCTAGGCGCGGGACCCGCACTCTGCAACCCAGTAGGGGGGCTTCTCCAACTAGCCCTTCCCTCACGACGGTTAAACACCAAAAAACCCGGGAGGGGCCCAGCCGTCGTGTCTGAGTTGGAGATACAGGTTTCCCAAGCCGCACGGGGATAATTCCGACCTTGGCACAATCCTTACCCCTCCTTCCCTTTCGCCAGCACGAGTTTTCCCCCTCGACGCAGGGCTTTTTCCCCAGTGCAACATGTAAGTAGTCGAGATATTGGCGCAGTTGGAGTGCATTGCGCCTGGATAAACCTGTTGTGGCCCGGAGGTCGTCGGTTCGAATCCGGCTCCCTCCACCTCGTACTCACCTGGTCTTTGACCGCGATCAACCCCAACTTCCCCGCTTGGGCTAGCGGGACAAGCTACTCAACTGGGCTTCGACCAGCTCAACCTCCCATCTCCCCGCTTGGACCAGCTGGACCAGCGGGCACAGGCTACGGGCGGGTTTTTCCCCAATAAAGGGTTTTTCCCGCACAATGTACTTAGCAACCTCTTGCCCGCCGTCGCCGTGGGCACGACCTGAGTACCTAGATATGGTAGATAGTGGTCGAAATAATACATACATACATACATACCTACATGTACATAGCCCAGTAATGTAGCTTTTGCTCGCTGTCTCCTTGAGCACGACCTAGGGCCGGTCGAAAAATAGAATTCAAAATCTGGAGAGGGCACTCGGCGTTTCTTTGGGGGGTTTGGGGGGAGGCCGGAGCCACGCCCTATTACCAAGGCACTTGAACTCCCGTTGAGGTTGGGCACAAACCGTCAGCCGCCTGGTGCAGGCAGGAGGTCAGGCAACAATCAGGCAGCGATAATGTGGTATTAGACCTCCTCGCTGAAAAAGGTTTTAGCTGCTGACGAAAATCGTTCTTGCATGCAACTGCTCTTCAATTGCCCCACTTTTCACAGTACTTATTCTCAGCAGTTCAGCTCTTCGTGCAGCAAGAGCAAGGAAAATCTTGTCCATTTAATGCATGGATATGGATGCAACTTTTAGAATTCTACGCACCTCGTTCCTTGTGTCCATCTTGATTGTCAACCTCAATTTTTGTAAAATCTGATACCGAAATGGAACATATGCACCAATATCCAGGAGTTGATCTTCCATTAAGATATGTTCCCTACTGTGATCCTTTTGCGCTCGGGTGACTTCATACGTGGAGTTCCCTTCTATGTTTCCGGATCAGCACAATCCTTCGATGAGACCAAGACCCCTATCCTGCCTGTTAAAGAAGTCGCAATGACGATGCTCATGGACGCACTGACCGACAAACCCGACTGGCACAACAAGGTTCAAGACGAAACTGTTGTAGACAAATGGCGCCAGGAAGCATTAAGCCAGGATGAGCAGGAGCTGTGGACTTACATTGTCCCACGGTCAGTGCTGCAGAATGGCTACTTTCGTATACCAAAGAGAACGCGATTGATTTCAGAAAAGGCGTTTAATTATGTCAGTAAGCAAGCCAGTTCTAACTTGAACGAAGCCGCTGACATTGGGTGCGGAGGACAGTGTATCCAAGAGCTGAAAATAAAGGCCGAGTTCTTTCGTCAAACTGGGCTCATCTATACCTTGAATGCGGATGCCAACGCAGTGATCAAGTCAGATAGCCTGGTGGGTGCCGACCTTCGAGAACAATTTCAGTTCGCCTTCGAGAAACTACAGGCAGAACAGCAGGCCGATCCTTTGTGTCATCCCGATATGTACGGTCGGCCCATGTCCAAGACCTGATTCATCCATCTTGGTACCTGTATATTTATGGTGAGTGAGTCGGCATCTTCCATCGTTTTTGCCCATAAGAATCTAGCTTCTGACAACCTTAGGCAAAACTAGGTTTCTCCGGGAAGAGGTAGTTGGAGTCGAGGATTCTGTCGATGAATGGGTAGGGAAAGGAGAGCCAATCGATCCATTCGAACCAAGCAGTCTCCAAATTTGCCAGCGTCGGGTACCTGACTACAGGGAAGCAGATGATAGCATTTTGTGGTCCGAAAAGTATCAATGGCTGCCGGCTAACGTCTCGTTTCAAGAGAATGGTACTGTCAAGTTCACAAGCTATATCAACAATCTTCACCCAACCAAGCATGTTGAGATATACCGGCTGATCGAGCGGCTCATCGACATTGCTATTCCAGCTTGGGATCAAATCTTCACTCCCCTGACGCCTGAAGGCGGCCGCTGGTGCTGCATCACACCTCGCCGGATTGACTTGGGACCTGAAGTCGAGTAATATCAGAGGTTTTGTGTTGATTCGAGCCTCAAGGCTAACTCTGAGATGTAGGGATGAGAATGGAGACCAAGTTGAAGACCTGTGGGAAGATCTTAATCTCGAAATAATTGCCGCATATGAAGCTGAACATGGGGAGATCAAACCGTGGGGCAGTGATAATCCAGAAGAAAACCTGTCACGCCGTGACAAAGAGGAGCTGCAAGACAAGGAAGCGCGATGGGCTCGAGGGATTGCACAGATAAAATGGAAAAAACTTCGAGAGCCCAAGCTTCCCGAGCCTGAGGAGTTCCGGCCACCCAACTTCAGTGCCGGCTCAGACCTTCGCAAGCAATACAAGAATTCAGGGCTGCAAATAATTGTAAAAATGGTTTCTATTGAACTGACGCCTGAGATTCGGAGTTCGAAGAAGGTGGCTGGCACGTAAGTTGTCTGAAATATTCTGACTTGGGCGATATTTTTTCTTGGTCTACATGTATGCATTCGAGGACACTTTTTGCGGATGATCACCGATGAGTAAAAAGAAGATGTGCAAGAGCGCACTGCCCAAGAACAGCACGAGTTTTACGAATATGTTTGCGGAACGGCCTTAAGAGCTGGCCCAACTACCCAAGCGGACGGACGTGTCGAGACGCGTTAAGGTCGTTTCCTCGCCTTCCCTAATGTTATGTACGTCATCGAGCTCACCCAAACATATGTGAGTGCTCGAGTTTTCCTTCTGACCTAATCCATTTCTGGTACCCAGGCAGCATTGTGTGTCTAGTTTTAGCCTCAAGGACAAAAACCAAGCCGGGTCACAGGCGCTTCATTGCCCTTTGGCTGGTCGACCCGTCGCAGCGTATCATTTCCACGGCGAACCTACCTCCACAGCGCTTTGACTGGTGGGCCGAGGCTGTATGTGAGAAGTTTCTCTCAACGACTAAGACCATGTCAATTTCTTCACCCCTTCAGCAGTACAACTACGAAGAGAAACCCTTGGCGACCAATGATAGAGTGTTGCGCAGTGTTTTTGGATCGTCATACACTCGCCTGCCGGTGGAGATCAAGGACATGATCTTGACGGAATGTGAGGAGATGGAGACGCTAATGACTAGGGAGGAAGCTGAGAAGCACGTTGAGCAGTTGATGGATGAACGTACCATTCTCGACGCAGACGAGGTAGATCCTCTTGGTACATGGGACTACAACTTCTGCGAGCACTAGCTGTATATTATTCTTATTCTATTTTTTCGACCGGATCCACCCCTGAGGGTGATAGGTCGTGCCCACAATGACGGCGGGCAATAGCTACTAAACTAACCTATATACAAGCAACACCGGAGGAAAAGCCTGCATTGAGGCAAAACCGGTGTAAGCCAAAGGGGGGGTGGGGGGTTGTGTGTCCTGGATTGAATGGGAGGTTCACACTTGTACGAACCCGGGGATATGGATCTCCAGCTCCGACACCGACTCTGACGAGTCGGTGTCGTAGCTGTATATTGATCAGTAGCAAACCGTGTCTTACTTTCCTAGCGTAACGGGGAACTTGGTCCGGTGCAGGCAGGGATCGACAATGGGTCAAATGGGTTAGATGATAGCCACTGACGATGTGGGATGCACGACGAACTCAATTAATACGTGCAATAATCTTTCTCGGCCCTTAGTGTCCTTGTGTTAGGAGAGGAAAAACTAAAAGAAGTCCTTCATGTCCGGGCAGCTTCCTTTGTGGAATCCTCTTGCCCTCGCGAGTGCCTCGGCCTACCAGCCTTTTCAGGGGCCTCGACCTCCTGCCTGGGTCATCTGGCTCATTCGGCCATGTGGCTCCATATATCTTCCGCGATCAACCAAGTATTTGTGTCGTTCACGCTATATCTTTGGTGTCCCTTTTGTTGACAGTCGGGGATACGCCTTTCCTTGTTTCAATGACTCGGCATGAAGATGCAGTTGTAAGTTCTTATCTCTTCAATTATCCATGAGCTTTGTATATACATTTTAAACTGAACTCAGCCTTTTTTATATACCATACACAATTTCACAACAATGTTCCGAAATGCCCAACCATTAAACGCCTGAAACTCCTAGATAACTGAAAGGTTAGTAACAAACACGAAATGACCTTTTCCGTTTCACGGGATTGGCTCTAGCTGGCTGGGATCGACACGCTGAGAATACCGCCTTACTATCGGCGGCTTGCCCGTCTCAGCGGCTGCCGTTACCACCGGGAGCTCGGTTTCGTTGAAAGACGGCCTCGAGAACCGATTATATGCGATGAAGGTGTCGGCTGTGAGGCCAGGTGAGGCATTGACAGGCGGAGGAACATTGAGTGATAGCCGGCGAACCTCAACTCCGTCATTGCGCACAGGCTCGATACCCATGAAGTGGTAGATGATGCTGAGGATTGGGATAGACAAGCCATGAGCCACGATGCAGAAAAATACCATGAAGTAGACAATGGGAGGAAGGATTCGGACAAGGCGGTCGAGTTCTGGGTCGCCCTCGCCAGGCTTCGGAAATAAGTGCCTCGAGTGCTCGGCATAGAAGACTGCACCGATACCGATCGGGCCAAAATAGCCCATGAACAACGCTTCCTTCCAGTTGTAACAGACGCGAGGCATGAGTTTGTATGACGCGAGAATGATGGGGATACGGCGGAAGACCAAAACCAAGAACCCGAGTCCGAACAAACGGCCCCAGGTGAGACCAAGCTCGGGCTGGTTGAACTCTGACCAGGGTATAATGGCACCAATGTACATGAAGCCGGCGAAGTTAAGGAGCATGTCAATCGAGGGATTGACTTGATCGTGACGCTCGTCGGTCTCACGGAGGATTTCACCATCCCAGTTCATGGCGTTGCCCGCTGCAAAACAGGCCAACAGGTCATTTGTACCAAGCAAGCCGCAAACGCCCATAAGGAAAAGCTGGTGCCGTAAGCCCGTGGAAAAAGCGGACTGTGTCAGCAAACGTTTTCATATGTCTAACATGAGAAGGCAACGTGGAACAATAAACAAGAGTAAATCTCAAAGCAAGCTGTGGGGGTATCGGGATGCTCACGCCAATGCCAGTCGGGAAAAGCAGGTAGCTCTCCATGTCAACCCATTTCCTGCAGACTCATTAGCTGTTTGTTGATTCGTTGGAGTGGCCTCAAAAATTGTACCTGCGAAGCGCAAACTTGAGGACGCGGCCGCCAATAAATCCTATCAGCGCACCGATGACGACGGACATGGCAATCACGTAGAGCCAGGTCTCGACGACCCAGTTCTTGATGGCGACGCCGGCGCCACCGCCGAGACGCCCAACCTCTTCCGCAGAACGAGCGACAAGCAGCAACGGCTCGACGCTGCGCTCATGGTGCGCAGGAATCTCAAAATGCTCTGCGCCCTTGAGATGCCGGAGCAAATACGTCGCAAGCATCAGGAACGGAAAGCCAAAGCCGTCATTGGCGCCAGCCTCTGCTGAGATGATCTCGCGCAGGTGCCGAGCAACGTATTTGTCGGAGAAGGGGCCCTTAGCGATAGCCTGAGACAACACAGGATCGGTGGGGGTAAAGCACGACGCGATCACAAGAGCAGATAGAAACGGCAGATTTGGGATGGCAGCGAGTAAGCAGCCTGCTGTGCAGAGCCACATGGCGGTCATGATGGGACCCAGGCACAGGAGGAGGTCAAGCCAGTGCTGCCGGGCGTAGCGCTCCGGAAGCTGGAAACCCGCTATGATGAGCTGCACGCAGATGACGACGCGCGCCAGGCCCAGTGTGATGGTCGATGTCTGGCCCTCAACTGCTGGCCCCCATCGCTCGCTATCCAGGAATTTCGCTGCGATGGGGCCGAGGGCAATGCCGACGACCATAGCGGGAACTATGAAGAGTCAATAATCATTGGCTTTTTCACTACAGTTTTACCTATTCCGAGGGAAATGAGGAAATGTGAAAAGGGTGAAGGGTGTGGCGCACGAGCTTCGCCGAGAAAGAGGCGGTTCTTGATCAGAACCGATATGAGGCCATAGAGAAAAATAAAGCCTCCTGGAAGACGACAACGTCAGTCTCACTGTCAAAACTGTGACTGATAAATGCATAGCATCGAACATGATTGTATCATGCACAAGAGATCTAACGATCAGTGTGGCAATAGGTCTGGGCAACGGCTCTACGCACCAAAGATGGCCACAACGATATTAAGCTCGCTGACATTCAGGCTTGGCATAGTGAAGCCAAGAAACGGTCAGGTTATTTTGGGCGCTGTGAGTTGTGAACCACTGCAGGACTCGATGCTAGGCGCGGGATGTGACGGTCGATGTTAGTTGGCAGGATCGACCAACAACAGCGACAGATGTGGGTACGGGATCGACGATAAGGAAAACGAATAAATGGAGCAAAAGAGGAGGAGTTGAGGGGCTTGGGAGTTGAGCGGCGGTGCAGGGTGATGACAGGCAGTGATATTTATACTAAAAAAAGGAGAAAATGGAGACAAACATGGCAAAGAAAAGCCCGCACGCAAGATCAACGGCAGACAGGGCGTCGCGTGTTTCCGAAGCCCCCCACGATCCTTCGATCGGCAGCAGATGCGGAGAATGAGGCTGGTAACGCGGAAATGGGATGTCAGATCGCAATTCGTGGGGGAATAACAGGGCAATTCCATTCTCATTGCCCATTCCGTTCTCCATCAAACCCATGCCATACGGGGCCGCGGGCGCTTTGGGCTGCTGCTCGGTACAATATAGAGTACCAGAAACACACATACCGCGCTCCCAGTAAAGGTACACCTGGACAAGGGCTGGTCTCAGCAGTGCCTTGGCAGACTGGTTACTCTGTAGCGGCATTCTCGTGTCCAAGCTACCTCACTTGGCGGTTCCTGTTAGGCGCGTGGAGGTGTCCGGTACATACCCGAAGTATAAGCCTGTTCTGGGGAAGCGGGTAACGACAGGTACAGGCATGTCCACCAACGCCCCAAGCCTGGGGTCAATATCAGCGATCTCCGGACAATTCTGTTTCATCCGGATACCCGTTGGCAGACCGGTATGTTTTGGTACTGGCGCGAGATAAGAATCAGATTATTAGTGGATGGAGAACTCAGAGCTGGCTGAGGTTCAAGTCATGAGGAGTCGCTTAGCTTGCGAGCGTTCAGGACTCCACGAAGTCTCCTCCCTGGAACTGACCTCTTGCCAGAGCAACGTGGTACCACAAGACACGCACCTGCACGGAAGCCACAGCCACGCGATACACTGCGATACACTCTTGATGTTATCTATGTCTGCTACAAGCTTAGACACTTGTCACAGCGGCGGTCATGCCCATTTATGAGGGCAACTCTTCGCGGAAATCTCTGGGCCAAGGGCAAGGTTCCAGAAGGTAAACCCCAGAGTACGGCTCCTTCGTGTCGCGGGATGGCAACCGCAAGGACAGCGCTGAAAATGGGAGCAAACTAATGATCAAAGTCAAGAATTTGGCAGTCGGACCGCCACCGATTGGTCAGTTCTTCATGAGACCACAAATGGAACAATTTCGCGGCCAAGACCATGGTGCCGCCAAGAGCAGCCAAGAACACGCGGTCACTTACTTAGCCGCGCCTTAATGTCTCATGATCGGGAATGACACCGAGGCGTGACGCAACCATGCAACAAGGTCAACCCATGAACCCCTTTTGTAGATGTAGGTACTTTTTAAGAATGCAAAAGGGGTTGGTACCCCCGTGTCTAGCCTGCACTACCGACTCCATACTACGTTGTTCTCGCTGACAACGTGATGCCGAAGCGAGTGGTTCGACGATCCCCTCAAACAAACTAGATGCCAGCAGCTCTCTCACCATCTGGAAATCGGCAGTGGCCTAACTGGATGGCCAAGCTGGCCTTTTCGGGCGTAATACTCGGCCGCGTGAAAGTCCATTTAAGCCCGGCGATCCGTCTGGTATTTCTCCCTTTATCCGACAACAGACGAAGCTAAGATGTCCGAGCCGCGCATCTGGAGGGAGCTGGACGGCGGAAGGTATGGGCCATGTTTGCCTAAGCAACCGAAAGCTCGAGCCTGATATTGCATGTCCAAGCACCGTCTCCATCCTGTCTTGGGCTGGCAGTCACAGCAACAGAAGTCGGAGTCCACCATTTCTTCAAGCTTTCTCGCCGATTCAATCTCGTTCTTAACCCAGCTCTGATTGCTCATGGCATCGGAGGATAGATGTCCTTAGACATCAACTCTGATTCATCATCTATAACTCATCAATTTCTGCAAGACTCGACCTGGAAAAAGCAAATGTCGGCAGTTTAACGTACCACCAACTTGAAGATGTTGTTCGTCCTGTACAATTCCGTAGTAAGCCCTGCACCTGTAGGTGAAGAGGATAGGCTCAGTTGAGGTGATAGCTAGGAATACATTCTCCATGTCGGAGTTAGTGTGATCCAACAACCTCAGACTCGACGACAAATGCCAAACACCCTCCCTATCTAATTCGCTTTTCCTTCATGGGGGCGATGAGACATGGACATCACAATAGGGTATGAGCAAACTTGGTACAAGCCGGGTCTTTGGCTCAACTTTGCAAAGCGAGTTTACTGAACCCTTCAGCCAACAAACCACATCTGCCACATCTGTCAAGTCCGCAACCACAGAGTTAGTGCCTGCCTCATACCATTCTGCATCGTTCAGCACCCATGTATGGGGCTGTAATCGTGAAGGCTTCCGCCCGAAACTCTCAATTTGCGGCTTATTCTTTCTTGGATCCACAATGGCTTTGCATATCCAGGTTTGAATGGTTTCGTGGGAGCAAGCAGATATTATGAATCCAACTGGCGTTGCGGACTTGATGTGACTTTATCTTTGGAACAGTTCTACAAGTGAGAAACATCATCGTAGGGATCTCAGCATGCCCCAAGTTATTCAGCACGATCCGAATGAAGTGTACAATATCTATCTCTCTATCGAATCATAACCAGTTGCCCCCAACTCGATACACATACCTAGACCACCACAAGATGCATCCAAGGTCAGAGAATGGTAACAGTTGTGTCAACCAACGATAATAATTGAACGGTGGGAGTTACCCTGCAAGATTGTAGCAAATATCTGCGCGAGGTTCATGGCAAGACTCTGCAAAGGTAACGAGAAGTATTACAAATTGGACTTTCTCTAGGAGTTTGCTATTAGGAAGCTTACTCCGCAGCCTCTACCCGACTCCAATGGACTGGGAAAGCAGGTAATGTGGGGACTGGAGTTTCTTTCAATTACAAACCAGCCGCTTGCAAACCGTCATGTCTCAGGGTAAGGCAAGGTTAGCATGCATGAGATACCTAGAGGCAATGAAAGCTCCTCAGGTACGTTTTAAGCCTGGGGATTAAGATTGGTTGCTGATATCAAAACTCATATGCATCCATCTAGTTACATGGCAGATGTTTTACGGCACTGTCAGAATATTGCGCTTTAGAGGAAAATATTCTATATTTTGAATTGCCTTACATAACCTGCCTCTTTGCGACGGGTCGAAAATGCAATTCAATTCAATCCTGCCTCTTTGTATCTTCTTTGCCATTTACTCTGCAAACATGAAGATTCCATCAGTTAGAAGACAAGAGTTTTGAATGGGTCCCCCAGGAGGATGGCGTACCAAAGACAAATGAGCCGTTATCAATCCCAATGCGCTCGGCAAGGTTGATATCCCGATCGACAAGCTCTCCGTCAATAGTCCTCAAGAAAGCGCGGAGGACCGGGACAGAGTCGCCTCCTTCGATGGCGAAGCTAATGTTTTCGGCGCTCTGAGAGAAGTCCACACCACCCCACTCGAAGTTGCCTAGCTGATAGTTAGTGCAAGTTGTCTCGTTTTCCCGGAGAGGTAATAGAGAAGACTTGCCATCATTGTTGCCAATCACATTATCGAGATCAAACTCTGCCTCTACCAGGTTTCCATCGGCATCGAGCAGCGTGGCCTTCAGAATATGGCCATCCTCGACACGGATGTTTCTAGCAGAGATGTGAAAGGACATGTTGAAAAGTGGTTTGGAATGGGTGAGATCCGCGTCCCGAAACTTTATTCCCAGAACTACTAGCTCTGTGATTTTGCCACATGCTCTGCTCCTGAGGGAGAGGTTCTTGGGTATTTATGCTTTTGGAGGATACCTGATCCATATGCATGCTGTGGACCTTTTATGAAACGTACTTAGCATACCGCGTACCCGACCAAACATGCAATGGAGGCCTCCATCCTCTTACCCCTCCGTGATAAACAGGGACATAACAAAGCGGCTTGGCGAGGAGGGGAAGATGTGGAGAAGAATTACACATGTGCAGGGTCCGCAGATGAGATTGCCTATAAGGTGACGTTGGACTGAGCGCGCTTGCTACCTTTCGCAGTATTCAACTCATCGCCTAGCTCGGATTGCAGGCCAGTACGTGTTACACACGTGCTGATATAACTGACATGGTGTCATGATCCATGCATTCAGTCTGGGGTGATCAGAGCACTCGGAAAGGATCGAATTGCTGCTTTCCAAGTGAGTCGTGGCCGTGAGGGGTTGTTTTGGCGCTGCTGGAGACTATACATCAAGACGACAAGCCAAGACGGCAGAAGCAAGGCTGGTATAGAGAGCGATCGAGACCAATTGCAAGAGATTGAACATTTGGTAGTCAGTACGTGATGTCGACACGGCACCCTTTTGATGAGTTCTGCTTCGCATCTCGCGATCGAGAGTCCATCCTCTGGCGTCCCTGCTGCTCCCAGACATGTAGTGTCAGTGGAGGGATTCATAACTCCACCTGTCCCGAGTCCTGTCTCGAGCCCCTCCAAACAGAAGCCCGGTCCCGGGGCCCGGGGCCGCAACTGTGCTCGACGATCCCTCGATACCGCGGATGGCTCCGACATACTATGCCCTGAACCACTTGGTAGTAGATTGGGACTGGCTAGCATCAAGGAGGCTACAAGCACTTGGAAGATATCTTTCCAATCAAAGCCATCTTGCGGCCTGTGTTGGCAGTGCATTGGGACTTGTGATGACTGACAAGTGGAGAGCAATGGCGCCGCCATGCTGACGGGATCCAGTTGGCTGCAGATGTGGGGGTAGGGATAGTGAAAGCATCTGAGTCGGGTACGCTGAGACGACACGTATGTCGACTCTAAATGGTTGCGATGGACAAAATGGCTGAAAAAAGGCCTGTCCCCTCGTCAGCGACGCAGATGCAGGACTTATGTTGATGAATGTTGTCCTAGATTGGGACTGCTGACGTCACATGCTAAGCTTAAATCGTAGCAGTTTGGTAAGGGCGGACCGTACAGGCAACCCCCCTGCCCTGCAACAAGCAACAGTTAGCACGGCTACGTTGACGCGTCGCAGCCACGACAAAGCGCCAACACCGCGGACACCGACTACCAAACGTCAATGCCAGCAAGCTCCAAACACGACAGTCAACAATTAGCATAACGTGAGCACTAATTGCCGAACCCCCCGAGCAACGACTGGAGCCGACATCCCTCATCTGATTCCCTAAATTGGCCTTACCTCGCCCCGCTTCATCATGTCCTCAGGACTTGACCTGGAAAAGCTGAAATGGGTGTTCCGGTCGAGACCGGACATCCTCACAGCCATCCAGCAGGCTGCAGGTATGTTGCGCTTGACGATTTCTAATGCCTTGTGCAGGAGTCGCTTATCATGCTTGGAAAAGGGTGATGAGGGCGTGGTTACAAGACGCCAGACTCTGGACACGTGGGAAACAAGCGGCTAACACATCGCGTCGGTGACGCCTCCATCGTCAGACACTCCCGCACGCACTGCTCTCTTCAACGAGATCGCCGACTTCGTGCACCAAAGGCTGGCGTTGGCCGATGTTCAAAACGAGCCTGCGGCAAAGAGAAGGCGGGTGGACGCCGACCAGTCTCCGTCCCAACCGCACGCCAACGGTCATCCTGTAACCGGGAGCTGGAGTGCCGTCTCGCGAGGTGCCAGCTCGGCCGGTTCAAGTGCGGACGTCACTGTTTCGGAGCCAGTGTTGCTTGAGATCAAAGACATCTCCGTTGTGGTACCACAGCGTAAAAAGTATGACATCTGTTTTACTCAGAGCTACCTCTTTGCAAAAGCTCAAGGGGCGACGGGTCCGGCGCCTGGGCTGGTGTATCCGTGGATCGAGATCGGTATGTTGATGTCGATAGATGAGAGTTACACGCTTGCCATTGCATGTGCAGAGCTAACTGATTGCGGCAACACAGAACATGCCTTCTTCCTGCCAGTCCCTGATAAGTCGCAGACGCAGTACAATTACATTCTTTTGCCACGCGACAGCTATCTCCCTACATCAAAGGCCTCAGGTGTTAGCAGTGATAGGCAGGCATCCCTAGAACCGCTTGTGTTCACGGTACCTGCCGCTGCACCGAAAGCAGGAAGCATTAAAGGGACGGCGGCCAAAACAGCGGAAGCTTTCGCCGAGTCATACAGCTGCCTTTTCCATTGGGCACTCACTACGTCGCTGCGTGCGGCCGGCAACGAGTCCTTCCAGCTCATATCATCCGATCCCCGAGTTTTCCACAGTCTCGTGAAGCAGCCCCATCGTCCTAACGAAAAGGCGGTCCATGTCAAGGCCTTCCGCGGGAGCAAAGAAGGATTTCTCTTTTTCCTGCCTACTGGCATTCTGTGGGGCTTCAAAAAGCCCTTGGTCTTCCTTCCACTCGATAAGATCGCCGCCGTTAGTTATACCAATGTCCTCCGGACAACCTTTAACCTTGTCATCGAGCTAGATAGCGACGTCACCGCTGGCGGCAACGCGACAGACAAAGAAATCGAGTTCGGAATGATCGACCAGGAAGATTATCAGGTCATCAACGAAAATTATGTCCAGCGACATGGTCTTGCGGACCGCAGCATGGCAGAGCAGAGGAGGGCAAAGCGTCAGCTTGCTGAGAATTTACGCAAGTCTACCAAAGCTGAATCATCTGGCGAGCCGTCTCAGAACGATGGCCTGACGGAGCTTGAGCGAGCGGCACGCGAGGCAGAGCAGAGATTGCAGGACGAGGAGGATGAGTTGGAAGAGGATTATGATCCAGGGAGTGACGGCGACAGTGATGGTGAAGGGTCAAGTGAGGACGATGAAGGTACTTATGACGAGGAAGGGTGCAATGAAGAGGAACTTGGTGAATAAGTACCCTATCCTACGGAGATAGTGTTATTCTGGTTCAATTATTCTTTAATGGGATGGCTGACTTGACTTGCTTTCGTATGTTTCAATTTTTATTTCATTATTCCGAGTTGACAGCAGTCGATCCCATGCCATTATTGCTTCGATGCAGTCTGAACATCTGCTATGGGGTAGGGCTTGTCCCTTTTGGCTTTCTTATCCACAGCTACTATACATCAGAGCGAGATTATCTCGTTACTTCTCATTTTGCTTGAGACTGGGCCCTAAGCGCAGACCTTTGATATGGCCCGATGTTCCTTTCTGGTGGCCTTCAGGTTTGTTTGAGAGCCTGAATGCTGGAGATCGCTTTTTTATCATTGTAATTGTCATTCTAAGTCATTGAACCCTGCCGCATTCTAGAATCAGGCTTAACCACAGGAATATCCATTCTATTTCTGGGAATGACCTTTATTTGGTGGTCTGGCACAACATGCTATTATTCAGAGCCGGATGGTTTGCTCCTACTGTGTACACATTGCGTGCCGCCAGATACGGACGGCTTCCACGATGCAGCACTGCATGCGCAGCGTATGCAAGACTTCCACTCCTTACGCCCTAGCCGCAGCGTTTTCTCCGACCAAACGCCTGCCGGCGAACGAACTGGACGAGGCAATCTGCACCGAGAATGTAACACGCTTGCATGGTCAGGGGATAGAGACAAGTAAACGGTGCGTTCCAATGGTTTGACCCTCTTACGGACTGTGCTTGTGTTTGGCACGGTTTTGTGGTCAAGGACAGTTTTGGAAGGGCGGTCACATATACTAGATCCCGGTTATAATTGTACCTACCAAGAGAGATGCGATGGGGCTGCGAAGGGATTTGCCCCGCAGCCCAGTTATGGCACACTTCGTCGACCCGCCGACGGTATTCTGCGGGGTTGGAACTAGGCTGCCCTCCTGCAGCTTTGCCAAGAACCACTGCCAATCAATTCTCCTTAGGGGGGATAGCGGCTGGTAGGGCTGAGTGTTAAAGGATCAAATCTCTGCATAAAGCCCCCGCGTAGCAAAACCCAAAGCAGCCTTGGGGAACTGATTGCCAACTCCATGCGGAGTGCCGACGTATCCGATTGTCCGACTCGAGAGTCCAGAGATCTTGCCGTTTACATGCCCAAGACTTGGAACGCGACGTCGTGTGTGTGAAGATGAGCTGACGTCGTCTGACATCCACGACATGGATTCTTCAAGAATTTGACATACTTCTACAGGTGTAGAGAGGGATTTGACGGTGAGGTGAGCGTGGATCTTTTACCGGTCAGCGAGGGCCAGGAGCTGGCCTGGAAGATTAGCTCCGGGGTCGAGTCCATAGCTTTGAGTGTTTGTACTGGCTGGTTCAGCACAAAGACCTGGGAAACTGGGGCCTTTCTTGGCTTCCAGCTAGCACACATCAAGTACAGCATGTATCCCATGCAGCTAGTTTGCCGTCTTTGGTAATCCGATCCTGGTCCCGACCCTGAGCGATACCTGGCTATATACATAATGTGTTTATGATGCAATGCTTGCTTGGCTCAGGGAGATGGATTGAGCATTAGCTTGTTTGCACTCCGCCGAGGAAACCAGACTTGCTGTTCTCTGGGGGCCTTTGGTGCGGTTCGCACTTCGCAGACAACTACATAAGTCACGTTGTGGGTTTTGAGGGCGATCCGCAGCACCGCGCAGCCTAGGTGGCTCATGCTGTAGCCCTGCCAGATGACGGGAACCACCCGACTGCCACCTGCTGAACCATTGGCCCACATCCCGACGGCAACGGATCATGGATCATTAGATGCGCAAGGACCGCAGGCAGCATTGTAGGCACAGGAAGGCGAGCTTGTGCACTACTACGTGCAATTCCCAGCTTACCATACCAGCACAGCAAGTCCTTTATGAGCGGTCAGAGCTGGATGGAACAGTTTTCTGTTTCTCTCTTGTTGAGTATATTTGACCACGTTGTGTCCTGCATCTGATTTGGTCCTATCTGACAGCTTACGGCCGCTACATCCAGGCTCATCATCCCTACGAGTACTCCGTGTCGAGTGGGTGCGCTGCCAAATGTCTTCGCGTGCATCTGCAGGACGGACCTGTGGGTCACGGATGAGCAAACCCTGGCGGATTGATTATTGCGAGCTTGTTTGTGGGTGGGAGATCATTGATGTGGTTGTGAACTTGTGGTGGGCCAGCGGGAGAACTGTCGTCCGTGGGCGTAGGGCTGGGCGGCTCCGAATGCTTCCCTGGTTGGGTGGGCTGTGTGGATGCCGCTGTCTTTTCCGTGGTGTCCGGACAACCCGTCGCAGAACGGCAGCGCTGCAGCAGTTGTGATGGTGGACCTAAGGGCTGGCAGCTGGCCTGGCCGTTGACGACGGCATCATGGTGTACAAACTGGAGTCCTTGATGTGCGAGGTTGGGCGAATGCTGAGGTGACACATGCTCCAGTACACTATTTCTCTACGCTAACTGAAAGCACCTTCCAGTTGCCAATCTCATGCCCTAGGCCGTGCAGTACGTAAGGAGCATAAGGCGTTCGGTCCTTGCTGGGCGGTCCAACTTGTACACACGTACGTGACTGGGGTTGCAATGCGACACTGCCTACGGATTAGCTAGCGCATTGGAGCGCTATCCTTGGGTCTTGTTGGGGAGGGGCTGGGGCGGGTTAACACTGCTTGCGTGTGATCTCCCTCCTGATTTTCAGGTCTGGGAGATGTATGGAAAAACACGCAGCGCTGTCCTACCAGCCCGTAGTGGCGATATAAGAGATTGCCCATTGTAGATGAAGCATGCCAAGTTACCATCTTTGTGTTTCGTTCCTCTTCGGTGTGCAGTGTGTGGGTGCTTTTATATTAGATGCAAGGCAAGGCGTTGTGGTTAGCAGAAGTGAAAGGTGAGATGCATCGTGCACACTGGCCGTTTTGCTCCGTGTTCGCCGTTTTTTCCCACACCCACGTCCATCGAGGATCAACCTGAAAGTAGAAGGCCCACACCCGCGCAGTTGCTGTTGCCCGTTCACACCACTCTCCTGCCCACTAAACCCCCAGCCCTACGAGCACAAAATCCACAAAACTCTCTCTGACCCCCTCACACACCGCAGAACCGCGCCCTTCATCAGCGCGGATTGGGCTAGTGTTTAAAACGCCGACTCCATCGCCGTTTCCTATCCGAGCTAGTGCTGCAGTAGGGCGGTTCATGGGGCCCACATCATCAAATCCAACGAAGCCTTGACTGCTGGACACCCTGCTGGACCCACACCTTCACCAACCAGAAGCTATCGAACGCATAGGGACCCAGAAGCCCTTCCCCGACACTGGTGACCCAACACTCATCTTCGTCCATAGGCGTGTGCGTGCCGAACCGCGGCTGGGCTGGCTACGGCCTCCGCTACGCTAGCATGGTCGCATGACAGCCCTTGGCAGTGGGCTGCTAGCCAGCGAGAAGGCAAGAAGTCCTAGCTTGCAAGTGAATTTCACTTTTTTGGCACCTGGATCTCATCAGCAAGCCTAAGTCCTGGGCTCTCTCGCAGGTCGCTCGGATAGAGATCCGCCAATCACAGCGATCAGCCCTCGTAGTCCGCTTGGGCACTGGGCCAGCAGATACAGCTGTACAAGGCAGCGCCCGTTTTTTCTCGTCGAACACCACACTTCAGCGCTTGGCCTGCTCAAAAATCGCTGTTATTCCGCCCTCTCGCCTCTGTTCCGCCTTTCCCGATTTTCAGTCTCCTGCCCGGGGTGCCTGCTTGCACACTGGACTGAGGCATCTCGTTGCTAGTTGCTCTTTCGCAACCCTCCCCAAATCAGGTGTGCCTGCAAGCCCCTTTTCGCTGGCCCGACCTGCTCCCTCCCCCTATCTCCCAAGGCTACGAATTACCTGGCCTGGGTAGGCTTCCACCTCCAGCTCAAGCTCACAAGTGGCAGTCGCCGAGTCATCGAACTTGTCTGTTCACATACACAAACGATATAGCGACAGCCGATAGCTTCCATCACTGTGCACGTCTGCAATCGAGCTGCACTGTCCCTGTTCTCAGCCAAGTAAACCAGGAGAGGCGAGCTTTCCGTTGGTCTCGGCGTGAGTGGCAACCTGAGCCTCCTAAGGCGGCGACCGCCTTGCTTTCAGCTGAGATCTGAGCATTCCCCACAGCCAGAGCCGCCAGCCGGAGCGGTACCTACAAGTTACCCTCTCTCGACTTCTGTCTCGCCTTGGTCCTTGGCCCTGGTCAGCAGCGAGGATACTGCATCGTGCTAGCGCAGCCTGGCCTTGAGGTTTACACACTGTTGGCAACTTAGCTGTTATGGCGGCAATCCCATCCTCCGAGTCCCGCTATGGAGGCCGGGCGGGTAGCCCCGGACCTCCTCTCCCGCCCATATCAGTTATGTCCGACGAGCATCCCGGCACAAGACCTTTTCCTTCTCTAAACCGGCCGAGTTGTTCCGAAAGCCTGTCCCCATCTGCCTCGTCTATTCCCATGGCGATCCGCGGCGCAGTTCAACACGAAGTTCCTCCGCCGTTGCCCCCGCCGCGGTATGTCCCTCCTGACTGCCCTGTCTGTCCGTCCCTGCAGGGCAAGGAAAGGATGCGACGGGAGGAGTACGGTGCGTCCGATACCGACTCGTTCGGTCTCAGCTTTCGGCGACCAGACTTCTCGCTCCGAAATGAACCTCCAGATGATGGATATCACAGCTTGGACAGCACCCGGTTGGTTCTGCTCAGACCCGAAGGGTGCTGACTGCAACGTTGTTGCTAACATGTTTCGCATACCCAGGTCTTCTAGTGCTTTCCCCCCGCGGTTCGGACATCATGCTATGAAGAGCTTGCGTCCAGGCATGGACACCCGTGACTCGATCGACAGCTCAATGCTCGAAAAACTGAACCGCTCCGTCGGACGATCGGGTTTGAGCACGTCTCTAAGCGACCTTTCGCATACCCGCCATATACAGCCTCCTCCGATAACGCTTTCGCTGCCACATCGAACAAAGCAGCCCTACCTCGAGTCAATTTTCACGAATTCCTCCGGCGGTTTGTCTGCGACATCCCCCCTAGGAGCGCCGTTCGGGCGGAGCTCGTCGTTTGCTGAGGGAACCGACTATGATCGTGCCCCATACAGGAATTTTTCCCGGATACATGGCGGGTCTGTCTCGGAGGACCGCAATGGCTGTGCATACACTGGCACTGATGTTCGAGATGATGACGTACACTTTCCCATGGATGACTCAGAAACGACTCGTATGCGTAGTTTGCACATTGATGACCTATGGGCTAGTCGTGGCGGCGAGCGCGAAAGGGACTGGGATCGGGATAAGGATTGGGAAAGAGATCATAGGGATCGGGAATACTATCAACCGGGTCAGAAACGCCGAGCATCATCTCCGCCTGGCGATGAAGCAGGGCTGGGTAGTGATCCTCTGCGGAGAAGGGACGGGGCACTCGCTCGGAGCTCGCCAACTCCTCGACTGCTGATGCCGCATAGCTCGGCCCCGAGCATATGCTCAGTTAGCCGTAGTGGCAGCCACACCAACCATCTCCCAACTACCAGCAACCTGACGGGTATGGGGTCTTTTGGGCGCCGTTCGCCGAGTGTTATCTCTCCCGGTGGCCTATCTCCCACTGATCAATTGAACTGCTCCAACAACTATCCTACTCCTACAACACTATCCGCTGCGCCGCATGCCCTGACCGGGAGGACCTCAACAGCCTCTTCACCTCATCAACGCACTCATAGTGAGCAACCTTTGCTGGCCGGCCGCACTCCTGTTTCGCCTCGGAAACTTCCTGAAATCCCCAAGAGTTCTAGCACACTGTCTGCCAAGTTGAAAGGACCGTATATGTGCGAGTGCTGTCCCAAAAAACCGAAGAAATTCGACACTGAGGAAGAACTCAGGTACGCATTCCCCTTGCACTGTCTTCTGTTAGCTTACGGGCGCGCCATACTAACCACTTTCTCTGTGTAAACTCTCCAGAGCACATGAGGCTGAGAAGCAATACGAATGTTCATTCTGCGGTAACCGATTCAAGAATAAAAATGAGGCGGAACGGCATCAAAACTCCCTCCACGTGCGGCGGCATAGCTGGTCATGCGCAGCTTTGACCAGCTATGAGCGAGCGTTTCATGAAAGCACCACAAGACCTGGAGAGGTGGACATTTGTGGTTATTGTGGCAAAGAGTTTAACAGGACTGGTGGCAGCCAAGGTGCCCAGGGCGGTCTGCGTGCAAGTGAACAGGATTGGGAAGAACGCGTTCGCCACCTGCAAGAGATACACAAATTTCGCGAGTGCAACGCGAGCAAGAAGTTCTACCGAGCAGATCATTTCCGGCAGCACCTCAAGCACAGCCACGCAGGCACAAGCGGGAAGTGGACGAACATGCTGGAGAATGCCTGTATGATGGAGGAGGAGCCTTCGGTCCAAACAAGATGAGACTCGGTCACGACCCTTTTAGGGTTTCCCTGGCCCTCATTCACTCACGGACGCGAGGTTTTGTCCTCAGGTTGGCTCGTAGCACGACATTAATCCAGCTCGTAGACTGGGCTAGCCTGCCTCTTGACGGCGGGTGGAAAAGAAACGTAAGACTTCCGGTACTCAGCAATTATATGAACCCGCGTCCCTGTCAGTCACAGTTAGCCGACCAAATAAGCCAATACGACATGCAAACAACCAGCCGTGCCTCCAGTATCGATCTCCGAAACTTAACGTCTCCGGCCGATATCTCGACCGCAAGTAGCGACGGATCAGACAGTCCCTGAACCGCCAACTGCATGGACAAAGGACATCCCCCAATGACTTGCAATAACAGCTTTCGTTAAAAGTTAACGAGGGATCAAGTTGAACGGCAAACATCTTGGGGGTGGGGTTTATGTAGAGTCGCGGCCTGGAACCTGCCATCTCAGAATGATGTGCCCTTTACGACCGTTCCAGGAAGACCAGAGAGTGCACTTCCAAGAGCATTTCTCTACTGTCCCGTTTTTTTCCAAACGAGTAAAAAACGGGGAGCAATCCCACCATCTCATTCTTGCTTCAACCTTTGGCGGCTCAGTGGCATCCGGGGCTTGCGCGCGCACTGGACAGGGTCTTGCTTTGTATTGCGTAGCCTCAGGATTCGTTGCTCACTCACGAGTTAATCGGTAGTTTGCCCGCCAACTTGGCTTAAATAAGGGCACTCCATGTCTCCAGTAGGAGATAAGACAGCTGGATTGGTTTCATGCTCGTTGCCGGTTCCTGTTCTATTGCTCCTCTCCCGTGCCGACCAACGGGTAGCAATCGTATTGCCCTTGAGAGAGCGGCATCCAAATCACGAGACAGTAGCTTTGTAAGAGTCTACATTCAAGTTCTAAAGCATCCATCATTCTCTGGGCATTGGGGTGCATGCTGGGAAGATAGTGGATCATCTGGAACTTCGAAGTTAGCAAGACGAGCAAATATTTAGTGAAGCCATGGCGCCAGCCCCAACGATAGAAAGCCTTCGACTCTGGACTTTGTTACGGATCACCTAGGGTCAAGCACCTACGGCAGTGAATTCTTTTGCTTTCAACACTATCGATTCAATCGCTTTTGCCTTTGGTTTCTCGCTAGAACAGAACGGTTTTGCGAAGACCAGATCACCGTTCCAGGTACCTGCCACACTCGAGGCGCACCTGTGGTAGGTAAAGTAAGGCACTTGAGATGTTATGTAAGTGCAGCTTCTGTGATTGGCAGAGTACATACTCCGCTGGCAAAATCACTGCGGGGCACGTGTTTGGCCCCACTCAAGCCTGGAGGGGTGGGTCGACAAAGTCATCTCGGGACTTCTGAACCTCGGTGCGTCTGCAGCTGTCTCTGCTCGCGCGTCGCCGCTCGCGCTTGCCAACTGTCAAAAAAAGGATCAATTTGTTTCTTTCGTGGTGAAAATATGGGGTCAATCGATCAATCTACAAACGCCCATGTGGACAGCATCGTAATGCGATCTGGCCCTGAGGACGATGAGGTCTCTCCAAGTGCAGATCCACGGCTTGGCGTTGGTGTTTTAGCTGTCAACCACTTGGCCGGTTCCTCGGGGGTTCCTGTAAGCCCCATATTAAAATGGACCCGTCGCAAAGCACAGAAGTTGGGCCGACTGACCAAGCAAGGTCGATGAAAACATTCCCAAGGGACCCTCGCGACAGCAGATCCTCAAGGCTATTGGATTCCTACGCTCTAGTATGGCGCTCAACCGAATCAAAGGTGATGATGAACTTTTCGTTGGAGGGTCCGTCCTGCTTGAAGCATCTTGGCCAAATAACGCGACTCAACTAACAAACACTCTAGGGTTTTTGGTGCCAACCGCGCCCGTCTCATCAAGGAACACAGAATCACGCATATTCTTTCTGTCATAGACCATACAGTGGATCGCGAAAATGAGGCATTTCGTCATGTGAAGCACCTGAGCATCGACATCGACGACATGGAAGACCAGGACATACTCATCCACTTGCCGAAGATTGTTCGCTTCATCGATTCCGGGCTCCGTGGCATCGACCCTTCCGATTCCTCAGCTGTTGCATCCCCTGGTGCGGTTCTCGTGCACTGCGCTATGGGCAAGTCACGCTCCGTGACCGCAATCATTGCCTACCTCCTTTGGAAGTATCCATACCGCTTCGGAAAGTCAGATCCGAACATATCAGCGAAGGAGGCTGTGTCGAGAGCCCTGGAGTGGGTAAGGGAAACGCGGCCCATAGCCGGGCCCAATGATGGTTTTATGCGACAGCTCGAAATGTGGTGGGACATGGGATGTCCAGCTGACAGTGATGATGCTGTGGAGAGGGAACCCGCGTACCAACGTTGGCTCTACCAGAGAGAAGTTGAGGACGCTGCACGGATAGGACGTGCCCCCGATCGTCTGCGGTTCGAGGATGAGGCGGCCACGGCCGAAGGAGACAAAAATGGCAAGATAAATGACACAAATGGAGGAGCTGAGCTGAGGTGCAAGAAGTGTCGTCGGGTCCTTGCCACCACTCCTTTCATTGTCCCACACAAGGACCGGGGTAATGCTGATCGATCTGATTGTCCCCATTATTTTATAGAAGCTCTTTCCTGGATGCGCCCAATCCTCGAGGAAGGCAAGCTTGATGGCCGGTTGGCGTGTCCCAACACTAAATGTGGGGCAACCATCGGGCGGTACGCCTGGCAGGGCTTCCGGTGCACTTGTGGTGACTGGGTTGGGCCAGCCTTCTCGCTACAGAAGAGTAAGGTTGACAAAGTTGTGACCGGGTCAAGACAGAACAGTGGTAGGATGGCTGGCATTTCGATCCGGATTCCTCCAAGACCAGTCCCCAGTCAATCAGTTGTTCCTGAAAATGGTGGGGATAAATGTAAGCAAAACCTCTAATGATAAAGATGAACATCAAAGATGTTTTCTTGATCTCGATATCTGTCAATATCCCTCAATTTCTCTTCCCTGAAGGGGCAGTTTTCCCACATAGATGTGCCTCTCGATGTCTGCTCACATTCTGAGACGCCCTTTCTCAAAGGATCTCCAACAAGCTGGAGTTCCTGGGTTTTTATGTGGGCGGTAAGCCACTCTCCAATGAGAACCGCAGCTATGAATGAAGACCTGGTATGAGTCGGGACTTGGACATGATGCATTGAACGTATGGAAACCGGCATGCCACTCATCTTGAGCCAAGCTAGATTTTTGCTAGTATAATAAATCCAAGCTTTCTCAAAGCCTCAGGTTAGATGTCTCCACGAGATTGGCTCGTGGGGATCCCGCAAATCCCGTCGGGGGATGGCAAGGTGGTACTCATGATGATTAGAAGAAACCGCAAGAGATGAATCCTGTTCTATCCAGGAGGCTCGCGGCTTTATGATAACTGAGAGAATTTTAACCACGACTACGGGGTCCTCCACTTTGTCCATAGAGGCCAGGCAACTCTTGTTCACTAGCTAGAGATTCTGATCGCCGTAGTCCACGATACGATCTCTTTAACATCGCAACTCGTTCAAAAAATACACTTGAAATATCTATCATTTAGGATATACTAAAGCCACTGAACAAGAAGGAAGAATCCCTCCTCGGTCACAGCCTCAAAATTTGAGCCTGAACCAAGTAAGCTATTTGATTGCCTCTTAGACTCGTCATAAACCGATATGAATGGCATTGGCTTACATTAATGTAGGGTTGAAGATGAATTGAAGATGTGACGTTAGAGTCGTCTGCCCGTTTGAGTTGTAGCTTAAGATGGGAGATTCTTTGGTACCGATGGGAAGTAGTTTGGGGTTTTCATTCGTTCCAGATTATGCTTCGCTATCTCAGCTTGCCTTCTTTTGAGCAGTCTTTGTCGGTAGAAAGACCTGCAGTTGCAGATAAGTTAGCACACCAGGAGTTTCCAGGAGGTCAGCCGGTAGACAACTCTTTGAGTTCAAAAATGCGAGGTTCTTCTGCCTCTGGTGATTTCGGACTCTTATCATTGAGACTCTACAAACCTTCGGGTCAGTATCATTAAAGCCGAAAGAATGAAAGATTGAAGGATTGTGTGTAATCAGCCCACCTCGGAATTATCCTTTGAAATATCTGCTGGCTTCTTGCTGTTGTTGTCATCATTACCAGTCTTCTCGTCCGCTGAGTCAGACTTTCCCTCTTTTCCCTCATCCTTTTGCTTCTTTTTCTTTTGCTGCTTCTCTTCGTATTCCTTCTTCAACCGCTCAATCTCCTCCTGGAGTTCTCTTTGCTTCCGCTCTTCAATGGCAGCCTGGTTAATTTTAGGGGTGCAGAACCCCCGATCCTTGAGATGAGAAGGACAAACATGGAACCAGTCCTGGATGTCAGATCAATTTGATTAGGTCTGCAACGTAGGATGGATGATGCGGGGAGAGAGTGAGTTGTTGTGGGATTGGTAACAAACCTTTATTCCCGCCGAGTCCGTGACCAACACACTTGAACTGAGTTTGTAGCAGATGTCGCATGGCTTTGCATTGGACTCTGCCACCTTACGGTGGACATAGAGGTTCGGAAAGGACATGGCTTCTTTTTGCCTCTGAATCTCTGGTACTTGATACACACCTACAACAGGGATAAGGAGAATTCTTGCCAGAGTTACGGCTGATGGTCCCGCTGAACGACCTGGGACAGAGGACGAGGTGGGGTTGGAGGGGCCGCGCGGGGGGGCGTAACGAAAATGATTTTCATCATATTACAGGGGCTTTAGGCACGTTTATTATTGTATTGAACTACGTAATGCCCGTTGTTAGTCGGGTCGTTGGTGCCAAGACAGGACAAGGCAGCGTAAAACCTGGACAAATCATCTCATAAAATCTGCAACATGATTCCTGTCGGCAATCATGGTCAAGTTCTCCATATCCATTGCCTCTTGATTTGCTGAGAGTGAGGTTAGCAAACAAGAAGCTCAAATTGCAACGGTCGTTAAGCGATCTCTCTAAGCAGATGCCATCATCCATCACCCTAATTGCAAACCGAAGTGGGGGGTTATGACGGGAGCATTTCCCCTAGCATGGAGCTTTGACCAGCGCAACGCCTTTTCCTGCTCCCAAGATGCCACTCGTTCGACCAGGATCGAAGCTCGACTCCCATCTAAAGTGCTAAAAGCTCTTCGCAATGACAGCCTTGCGAAACACATCGATCCGACGCCCATCCACCATTATCATTATCACCCTGGCCACTGCGGCTGCGCTGATGGTCAAGTAGTTGACTAGCCGATCACAGCATCATCCGCATCATCCACGCCCGCGCCATTTCACCAACCTACGTGCGTTTTACTTGCATACATAAACTCCGTTGCCGAACGCTGTCACCTTCGGCCCCTCCCAACTCCACGTACCTGTGTGCTCCTTGAATACAACTCCGATCGGTGACCGACCCACTTGCTCCGAGCCGTGACAAGGTGTCTATCTGTCTGCGCCGCTCTTCTCGGAGATAGCTTAGGTACCCCTCCTCGGGCTGACGCTAGGGACAGTCCCCTCCCTGCGGTTCATTTTAAGCACTGACGGTAATAGTTGACCTACAACAGGCAGTCTGCCCAGATACGTTGCTGAAGGTTATCGAAGCTGTTGTATGTTGCGAAGCCAATGTCGCCCCAAGTCATACATCTGCCCAATGGGCAGAATATCACCGTGACACCTGTCTTTGCCGGACTCTTCTTCAAGTCGAACGAGCCAACTACACATTCAGGTGTCTTCCCCATTGGATGGACGATTGTGATTCACACGGAGGGAGGGACAGTCGAGACAGAAGACGGCGTCTCTGCGTTCGACAGTCCTCACCAAGGGCCGGACCAAGGCCCCAGGCCAGACTCGAAGACCCAGCTACATACCTTCACCAGGCCAACCCTGCAAAACGACAGCCTCTTCATTTCGTCCATATCCAATCCCTCCAACCAAGACTACAAGCCAGCTGCGAGCCCGACGCGCCAGATCGCCATGATGCTTTGGGTCACGCTGTACTGGTACTTCCATCAACCTCCACCACCAGCGACTGTGACGACAGAGGCGTCCAGGCTCACACCCCAGGCCGGTAGACCGCGGGGAGAGTGGCGTGTTCGCATAAAACGGGACGGCGTTTTGAGAGGACATGATTTAATGGCCAAGTTAGAGCGCATGGGGCTCATTGCCAGTTGCGACTCTTCCGTAGGAACATCGCTCCAGGACACTGAAGAGACGTGGGCCAACATGTTCGTAACGCAAAAGATGTTTTGGCAGATCCCGGGTCGCCTATTTCTCTTCTCCCGCCAGCCGGTTATGAAAAGCAATATTTCGTATCCCAACTCACCCACACAAAGTAGGCCAGAGTCGCCAACGCAAGGGGAGTTCTTATCACAGAATACAGCTGTTGATGCGGAAGGGCTTCAGGCCCTAGGGGCGCCACCAACTTCAAACTCCAGCATTCCCCCGTTTCTCCTGGGGCCCTTTTACAGCGGCTCCTACCTCCCAACCTATTACCCTCCCCCGCCGCTCCAGTACACGATCACCAACCATGTGCGACACCCTCTCAGGCCCAAGCCTCCGCGGATGGGCGAAGTGTTCTACACCCGCTTCATTCCTTCCATTGGACAGTACTTGTCGTTCCGTGTAGCTTCCTTATCACCAAACCCGGTGCCATACATGGGCCCCATCGGATCTAAGCCGCCTCCACAGCAACATCTCTGTACAATGTCGGATACAACGCTGCTGAAGGCATGGTTTTCCAGCCCCAGGGTCACTGCTTTTTGGGGAGACTATTCACCCACCTTCCTGACCAACGCTCTGCAGAGCAGACACAGCTTCCCTGTAATCGGGCTCTGGGACGGCGTGCCATTTGGATACTTCGAGATATACTGGGTGAAAGAGGACTTGCTTGGCCGCTATGCCGGATCGTCCATTGATGACTGGGACCGTGGGTTGCACGTTCTGATCGGCGAAGAATGGGCACGTGGTCGTGTGCAGCCTTGGTTGACGAGCCTTGTGCATTGGATGCTTTGTGCTGATTACCGAACCATGAGCATTTGCGTGGAACCAAGAGTAGATAATGCCAGGTCAGTGCACACACCAAAGAGAAAACGCCCTGAAGAGCATTGATCTGACTCCAAGGCCATTGCAGGTTCATTCAACATCTCGAGTATGCTGGTTTCACAAAGGAGAAAGAGATAACTTTTCCCCACAAGCAAGCCTGGTTTGGGCGCCTAAGAAGAGAGTGTTGGTGTGGCCCAGCATTGTGATTGATTGGATAGGCAACAGGAACCAATGAAGAGAAACTGCCACTCACTGGGGTCATTCAGGGGCTTTTGTGTAAACAGATGGGATGCCTGGCCTTGTGACATATCTCACTAGCACAACTTTCAGTCGACTCTATCATGACACTTTGTGTTGTGGGCAATGCTTCGTTCTTATTCGATTTAGCTGTTCATTCTATGAGACTGGGACGATGACCATGTTGTCACCGGTCGGGCTCAACCAGAAAGAGCCAATATGCAAGCACTGGCAAAGAGACAAGCCCTCATGAGCTCCACGCTCTGCTGGCTGAGAACGGAGATCCTCTGTGGGTTGAGTCAAAACTTGCCTGCTCAATCTTCATAGCCATATCCTTCTTCGTCCTCATTGTCAAAATACCCATCCTGTCCATGACTATCGTGGTCTAATGTCTCATTCCCGTCCTCATCATCCTGGAAATCCGCGTATGTATATGCGTCGTAATCGTCGCCGCTCACGCCCTCCTTATCAGAGCTATCATTATCTCCACTATCGCCGTCATCATCATCAGGAGGAATGGGCACTTTCTCACAGTGTAACTGGAGCTTCTCAGCAAAGGACAAGGGTTTTTCAACTGCCGCTCCCCAATCTTGATCGGAATCGTCACCATCCAAGCTTGCGTCGGGCCGATCACTGGCTGCCGAGCTTTGAGAGATGTTATCATCATGGTCCTCATCACGTTGTTCATCATCTTCCTCTCCCTCGTCTTCGGACATCACAGTACGTTTACGGCGAGCACGGGTTAGTGTATCGTGACTGCTCTCCGCTTCTCCGTCATCAGAGTCCAAAATCACCCTCCGATTACGACCGCTGAAACGGGCACATTTTCGGGGACCATCGCTTTCAGACTCTTCAGATTCAGAGTCCACGACCCTGCTTCGTGGCCGCTTTAAACGTGATCTGTACTGTTGGGGAACCGGATGGTCAGACTCAGCCTCAGAGGGAGATCCTCGCTTAGTGGCAGAAGAGGATTCTGTGTTCGAAAACTCTGCAAAGTTCGCACCATCATCGGAGAGCAAGTCGGTCGCAAAGGTAACACCATCCTCGGAAGTTTCATCGTCTGTACTGGTACTGATTCTACTGTTCTCTTCATCAAAGTCGTCTAATTCCTCGCTGGAAGACAGACCGTCTAAGCGGTCGCTAAGTTCCGAGTCGTCGATCCCGGAGCTTTCGTACTCATCCAAAACAGAGTCGTATAAGAAGGCATCAGAATCAGATGGCCACTCAATCTTCCCCTTACCATCCCAAGTAGCCAGCTGGTCAAACCAGTCCAAGTTGGAGTCGCGTTGAAACTGGACAAGTGGCCACAGGTTGAGCGTGCGGGAGGACGCCCACGTGATATCGATGTCAGCCTTCTGTACCATGTCCTCCATCAGTTTCTTTTTGTTTATCTCCTTCTTTGCAAAGTCTCGATGGTTTTTGATATCAGGCCAGCAGTAAAGCATATCCGGTTCTTCGAGCCAGGGGTCTTGGTCAGCGTTAATCTCAACCAAGTACTGGTTCGATGACTTGAAGGTGCACCAGCGAAGGTACTCTGGGCTGTGGTTCACCGGTTCAGTTGCGAAATAAATTGCCTCGAGATTTGGGAAAGTTGCCCAAAGGAGGATTGTATGCAGGTTCCCGAGCTCAGCGAGCACTCGCACCTCGACAGCGAGATGGCGGATCTGATCAGTGAAACCGGGAATTCTTGGGATCTCTTCGTAGGCGAAGAAGTCCTCGGCATTGCTAAGATAGATTATGTCCCGCCGGGCGTTAAACCTCAGCCATGCCTTCCCTTTTGGTTGGAAACGTAAGACATCCGGAAGGGCCTTTAATGCCAGTTGACGACTTTCACGATGTACAGCCATCATAGTCCGAGCTGGCCTGGTCTGGGCGTCCAGCAGCGGACCATCATAAACTGGGTGGCTTTTGGGTGGTCGGATGGGGGGCTGGTATGGAGAAGGTGTCGAATACTGCAACCAGTAAACCCGTGCTTTTGCAGTGAGATCAGGACAGAATAATTCCCAAACACGGTAGCGGAGCTCAAGGGGCAGGCGTATGAACTGGGGAAACGAGGACGTTGTCTTGGCCGAAGAGATGCCAGAACTTCCATGATAGTCAGAATGGCTTTCATTTAAATCACTGTCTCCCGACTCAAAAGCTTCGAGGTCGAGCAACTGTTGAGCATCGGATGAACTGGACTCTTCTTCCGTTTCTTGGTCAAGTTCACTCTCGGAAATTGATTCCTCATCCTCCGAGCCACTCAAGTCCTGAGCAAGGTAGCCGATGTTGTCTGATTCTTCTGATTCTTCGGACATTTTGCACAGTTCTGTCGATAATGGTGAACTTTGCAACGTGAGAGCTGGACAATGAGCTAGAGGAGACCTGAGTGAAAGGAGTCGTTTGAATGAGAAAGACGCGTTGCCGCGTTGGAGCCACGACGAAAGTGGGGCTGAGCGTGGCAAGGGTTCTTGGAAGATGAGAGTTGGGGGCCTCTGATAAATTCCCAGAAAAAAAGAAGAGGAGGCTGAGACACGCCACCTAAATGCGTCAATCTAAGTCTCGCTGTCTCGGTCTTGGAGGAATTAAAATTGCGATTTGAGGTGAAGCGAAATTTCGACCAAAACCGTGCACGTTCTTGCCTGGTCAACCGCACCCTTCGTCCTTATCACGATTATAATCACGTGATGATAATATATGCAAACATCCAGCCAATCACCACCACAGTTCCCCAAAGTCCATCTCCGGTTGGTCCGAGATGAGGTGACGGCGACTCTCAGCCAAGTTGACCAAATCCACCTGGTTTCGACACCGTTTGTTTGCCACGGCTCATAGATGCACCACGTGGATGTTCTCCTCTCCGTCTAAACTAATGCATGTACTTGATTACATTTACTTGATGCTGTATTGAGCATCAGCAATGAGCATTCGACCTATTACCCAAGATCCGGCCCTCGCGGCTTTCCAAATGCCGGAGCTTGGCAGCGTTAGCTACAGATAGCTCCTGTTGGCTCCATTATGTACGGTCAGACATCGGACAACATTTCCCATGGGCCTTCACCACCGATAGAACTTGGATTTGTGAAAGATCACAGAAGTATGCGGGGTAGAAATGCTAGACTACACTTCCTGATCCCGACAGCTTATCATGTGACGAATCATGCTATGCCAGGGTGGTTAGTATTGATTCTCCTGGAATTCGGCATCAAAATGTGTGTTCCATGGTTGGTTTCTGGAACGCGCATCCGACTCTATGACCCGTTGATGCACAGTGTATAAAAAGTCCGTTGAACTCACAATGAAGGTACAGATCCGCAGGCGCGTCCTGTCTGGCCACAACCGCATTGACTTACTGTCAACTTGTCGATTCCTCAGTTACTGATTCTGATCATGACCTCTCACCCCGAGTTTGGCGAACGAACTCCTGGCTCAGTAGTTGCCAGAGTTTTTGAAGACTCGATCCGGGGACGTACCAGTCAGTACATGGCTCAAGGTTCCCCTTTTCCATTGGAGCTTGCTGATTGACAGCAATAAACACAGTCTTGATCACGGGAGTGAGTCCGAAGAGCATTGGGGCTGCTACAGCTCTCAATCTTGCCTCGCAGCATCCTGCTCTTCTTATCCTTGCTTCTCGAACAAGACATCGCGTTCAGGAGATTGCCGACAAGATCCAGCAAGATCATCCAGGCACCAGAGTTGAGATTGTGCAGTTGAATCTGAGCTCCCAGAAGTCTGTCCGCCAGGCCGCTGCCGACGTAGCTGCCCTCACGGACAAACTGGATATCCTGATCAACAATGCAGGGCTTGTCGTCACCTCTCGCCAAGCAACAGCTGAGGGTATCGAGATGCAATTTGGTACAAACCACATTGGGCCTTTCTTGTTCACCAACCTTCTGCTTCCCCTTCTCCGCAAGGCAGCTTATAACACCTCTCCTGGAGCGACTCGCATTGTGACATTAAGTAGCGCCGGCCACAGATTATCCCCGATCCGCTTCTCGGACTATAACTTTACGGGGAAGCCAGTTCCTCCCGAGGAGGAGCATGTGAAGCCTCTCCAGGGAGCATTTGGCAGGTGCACCTCCGATGGGTACAACGGGATCGTCGCCTATGCCCAGTCCAAAACGGCCAATATCCTCTTCACGCGTTACCTCCAGCAACATTTGCCAAAGTACGGGATCGCAGCCTACGCTCTGCACCCGGGAAGTACGTTTCGCAGCTGCAAATCATCGTGTTGTACTCATAGGATGCTAACAACGTACCCAAGCCATCCAAACTGATCTCAGCCGTGAGCAAGATCCAGAATTAGAGACGGCCTTTTATAAAGTGGCTCCCTATTGGAAGACTCCTGACGAAGGATCATCGACGACACTCGTGGCAGCCTTGGATCCTGCCCTGAATGGTGAGCGCTTACATAGATCTTCCCGCTTCCAAGAGCTAAATACTGACTTATTGGCCCACTATCAGAAATCAAAGGTCTGTATCTGTATGACTGCCAATTCCGAGAGCCCTTCAGTCATGCTAGCGATCCCGTCGCTGCGGAGAGACTCTGGAAACTGAGTGAGGAGCTGGTTGGAGAGACATTTGCCCTGGACTTTTGAGGAAACTGTCGAGAACTTCACACATGGCTGTCTAATTCCCGCCAACACAACTTGGGTTCATATCCCAAGACACTCGACTTCTTAACGGCATGGGCTGATCTGCGTAGCTGGCGAACTACGAGTGGAAAGTCCCCAGCTTCTGTGCTTAGCAAATAATTGCGGGGCTGTAGTGGTCCGTTGGCCACCTCATGTAATCGTCATCTCTGCTCGAACCCCTGTACTTGGGACCACATTGATGGAGCCTTCCTTGATTGAGGCCCCTGCAGAGTAACGATGATGCAAAAACAACCAGGCAAGACTCGAATAGTAGTTTAAGCGGCGAGCTGAGCTCGTGTCCTCGCCTGTGATGTCCCTTTTTGTGATGTCCCCTTAAGCATCGAGAAATTAGTTCAAGCAACCCCAGAAGTTCAAGACACGCATATAGAGAGCTTTATTGCTTTGCATACCAGTTACATCACGCAGCCTACATCTGCCTTCTCATCCACATAGTCCACTTTCCTGAGATCATACATCATAACCATGGAACAACGAAACGGACCGATTTCCATTCCTGAACAACTCTTCCATACCACTTTGACTGTCGTTGACTACCACGAGGAGACCTTGGGTCCAAAATGCGACTTTTGTGTGTTAGGGACGCACACAACTGCCTCATCAGCAAAGAACTTCGCTCTCAAAGCGCTAGAAAAACTGGGTTACCAACGAGAGGATTTTGCAGAGTATGCCACACAAGTCGACACACCTCCTGAGCTGTGGAAGCACGGTAATGATATCCTGGTCTACGCAAGAGCGCCATCAGGGAAGGAGTTCATGATTGGCCTGCAAGTGGCACCTAACACTGAGTCTCTCCCTGCCGGACCGCAAAATACCCCACAATTGCCGGAAGGACAGAAGCAACTTCATTATGTGCTTCACTGCAGGACGGACTACAGCGAGTGCAACAACGACACGTACCACTGTGGACAGATCCAAGGTTGCTATCTGAACCATAAAGATGCGCTATTTAATGCAAAATCTGTACTTCGGGTACCACAGGCGGAGTATTTCCAGTACGACGAACGAGAAAGCGAGGATGTTAATGGAGGGTGGCCATTTGGGGAGGATGTCATTGTCCATGCTGTGGGGCTAAGGGGCGAGCATTATAATGTCGCAGTCAAAACGGTTGACAAGGCGCATACCAAGCACCAGAAGCGGTAAAAGGCTTCAATCGCTTATCACGTACTAAAAGTTGATACATTTAGGGACCAGCATCTCTTCCTCGACAAGGCACAAACATCTTTTGTCCACACATTCAAGGGGTCTTATCACAAGCTTCGGGGTGATCGACATTCATGCAATGCTTAACATCAGTGTCGCGCTATGTGAAAAAGGGCTACCATCGCTGCTATCACCAAACCTCAACAGCCAGGCTAGGAGTGAGAAAAGTGATGTAGAACTAGGATTCCTGCTCTGACAACAATATGATAGATGGATAAGCAAAACATATACCCTAATCTCCTCCGAAAAGGCAATAAGGCGATAGAAAGCATGCTGCCACATAAGGTTTGTTTTCTTGGAGACTTCCGATAGTGCACCAACCGTACCATGACCCATCAAACAGTAGGGGCCTGCTCTTCATGAGTCAGATGACCACTCCAACTAATTAACCCTCCTTCGGAAGAGCCTCATTGTTCTCCTGCTTAATGATCAAGGTGCGATCGTTCTTGGTCTTCCAGGCAGGAACACCGATGTACTTGATGGCTGCATCAACAATGTTAGCAATTTCAAGTTTTGCAAGTGCATATCCCGAATAGACGATACGACTTACCGCCAGCCTGAGTATCGTCAAAGATCTTTTCGACCTCCTCAAGCGGCTTGTTGGCTGTCTCCGGAAACATGAAGAAAACGTGGAGGAACATGGCAGCGCAGAATGTGGCGAAGAGGACATAGGTCTTCCAGGTTATCTGGGCGAAAGCGGGCGGCACAAAATAAGCAAGGGCAAAGTTGAATGCCCAATTGGCCGACGTGCAGAGCGCGACCGCCTTTCCGCGAAGGCGAAGCGGATATAGCTCGGGCGGGTAAGTCCAGGAGACCGGACCCCATGTGGGAGCGAACGAAGCGACAAACAGATAGGTTGAGGCGATGATGGCCTTCGCAGGGGCACCGGAAACAGCCATGGACTCAGCAGTCGAAGTGAATTCACCCGGAAGAGGGGGACGGGAGTAAATAGCAAAGATGCCAGCGTTGACACAAAGCCAGAGACACATCAGGAATGCACCAACCAACAGAGTCGGGCGGCGGCCCCAGCGATCCATCCAGAGGAGAGCAGGAACGGTCATGATAACGTTAATGACGAAGTTGATGCCACTAGGGAGGAGAACAGCAGTGTCACTGTCACCTGCGAGGCCAGCCATCGTAAAAACGTAGGTGATGTAGTACATCTGACAAATGAAACTGGTAAGCAAGCGTTCCAGAGGCAATAAATTATGCTTGAGGCTTACCATGACATTCATGCCGGTAAGTTGGGACCAGATTTGGGTGAAGACTCCGATGATGGTTCGGTTGATCATCTTAGGAGCAAACAGCTCCCGGAACGAGACGTCCGCATTTGCGCGCTCGAACTCGACGACTTCGCGGATTTCCAAGAGCTCATGGTGGACAAAAGGCGAGTTGGGGTCTCCCTTGCCGTGGATCATAGTCAAGACTTCAGTGGTCTCGTCCCAGCGATCATGCTTTGCGAGCCAACGAGGAGACTCAGGCAGGATGCAAAGACCCAAAAACAACAGGATAGCTGGGATCATCTGTATGCCCCAGGGCACACGGAAGGCTGCGCTGGTTTTCATATAGGCACTGCCGTAGCAGATGAAGTACATGATCAGGATTCCCCAAGTTATGGCCCATTGCTGGAACCCAACAAGCCGACCGCGCTTGGAAGGGGGCGAGATCTCGGAGATGTAGACAGGAACTTGAGCAGAGCAGATGCCGACCGAGAAGCCGTTGATGATACGCCCGAGAACTAGCATTGGGATGTTGACAGAGGTGCAGACAAGAATCGAACCAATGACCCAGATGACCGAGCCGATTTGGATCGACCGCTTGCGACCATAGCTATCAGACAAAAAACCAGAAACCAGCGCACCAAGCCAGGAGCCGCCAGGCATGGCTGCAGTGATGCCACCTTGGACGGCGTCAGTAGGACCAAGACACCGACCGTTCTCATCGAAGCCACGCTGGTTGAACTGGCAAAGGTAGGGCTGAGTCGAAATAATAGCAGACATTGAGGAGATGTCGAAACCGAAAAGGGCGCCGCCAATCACCGCAATGACGGCGATAAAGTATATGTTTCCTGCAAGGTTCTGCATTTTGGCGACTAGTGATATTCGCGGCTAGATCTTGTCAGATGGATGTGGTGGGCAGGGAAGTTGTGCTCCCAATAATACATAGGTAGATAATCCGTAGGTAGTGGACTGTAGGCGAATGCAATAGGTCAAAGGACAAGGTCAATGACCTGGAGGATGATTGTAGGGTGAACAAAGCGTGGACTAAGATAAGCTTGGTAGAGGTAGCGGACAGGAGCAAGCTCGCAAGGCTATGAAGGGGAACTCTTATTCTCAGCGAGGGATAATCGGGAGAGGCAGGAAACGCAGACAAGGCTGATGGGAAAGAAAAGTTGGAAGGAGCAGAAATTATCGCAACTTGCTAATCTGGTGAGGAATGGCAGGTGCGTCTGCTAGTTAGGATGAAAGAACCATAACTTCAGGATGGAGAACTCGCATGAGCCAACATCACAGTCATTTGACTATCTCCAGCCTCAACTCCTACCACCTTCTTATAAGGCATTAGCTATTCGGCTGCAATTGACCGAGATTTCGAGTTTGGCACAGCACTGTCAAAATGAGCCTCTCTGACACACGTTATTGCCCAGTGTGCCGCTCTAAACGTGACTCCTTTGATAATACAATGTTTCCTTGATAGTTGTGATGGATCATGGTTGAAAGGAGCCATTTGATCAACCGACTTCATCATGAGTGCGAAACATCCCCTCTTTGATTGAATCGCTCAATGACAATGCCATTGGAATGCTCTTCAACATACAGGTCACAAGCAGGCAGCTTGGAAACATGCCAACCAGCTTTGGGAGAGGGACCGTAAGAGAGCATTCTTTTGCTGGGATGAGGCCTAAGTCGGTCCACTCCTGAAACTCCATCTTGAGACTGTTGATCCCTTCAACAAGGGAGTGGAGCAGCCACGCCATTTGAGGTACAACGCGATGTCATGAGCGATGGAGGTGGAAAATGGAGAATTTTGTCTCGCTACGGCACATGCTATGGGCCGTTCCGCAGCTCATTCAGTAGTTGACCGACGATCAAGGCAACAGTGGGGAGAGGGTACGTAATTTACATTTGGAAAACGATAAGTTACACAACAATTATGCACAGCAGAGTTGTATTATGGAGATCAAGAACGCTTGAATGTTATGGAGGGAAATTATATAATTTTCTAGAAGCATTAAGATGTCATAAAGTTACAGATCAGGCGTTTTGTTGGAGGGTGACAATGTGATATAAGTAATTTCTGCCTGTAAGAGTGTGGGGCAAAGAAAAAGAACTGTTATCGATAAACAACCATTCTGGAACACTGCCAATCACCTGACTTCGTGTTTCTCTGTGCCCCACCACCGTGTGCAGAAACCTACCGTCTTCATGAACGCGTCATTCGGCAAGGCCTTTCTCGGATCTTCTCATTCTCTACACGCTTAACCCGCAAAGTACAGAGATAAAACGGCGTAGCTGTTACGATGTGGCACAATTCAGAATCAGTTTTGCCTGTTACAGAGCGAAAACGCCCTGCTTCTGAAGAAGACCGCGCCATTTCTCCGCCGCCATTGAAGCGCAAAGCCCAGGCTGCTATCTCAAGTAAGGATGTTTGTTCCTGGATATGAATGATCGATCTATGCTGATAGCCTACCAAACAGAAAGCGCTGTTGTAAACTTCTTTACTCCGATGTCTAAGAGGCCTAAAGAGCGCATATTATGGAACGAACGCGCCCCAGGCAACGGCTTTCCTGCTACACTCCTGGTTGCAAAGTACACAGCCGAGTCCGATTCTGAACCCCCTAGCAAGCAAACTATTAGTGAAGAAAAACAGAGGACCAAGATCGCTGCCTTTGATCTGGTATAGGTTGGTTGATGTACTTTTGATGCCGACAAAGGTTAACATCCGACAGGACTCGACCTTGATCACCAGCGCATCCGGCAAGCGCTATACTGATGACCCAGCTGACTGGAAGTGGTGGCATTCAAGTGTTCCAGCGCGCTTGCGACATTTGTGTCATAAAGAAGGGTATGGTAATGTCGACTTACTCAATGTCATACTCCTGCTCATCCAATCAATCGAATAGGTACCTTGTGGTCATCTTTACCAATCAGGGAGGTCTGACCCTGCACCCTGAACCAAACTTAAAAAGCCCAAAGAGCCAAAAGAACCGAGTCCCCGTCTTTAAGCAAAAGTGCGGCGCGATCTTGTCCCAGCTAGACATCCCGACAACATTATATGCTGCCACAGCAAAGGACATCTATCGCAAGCCGCGACCTGGCATGTGGAACGAAATGAAGGAGGACTATGATTTATCAGACTCCGATATTGACTTTGAGAATAGTATTTTCGTTGGAGATGCCGGTGGCCGAATTGTTGATGCCAAGGGTCCCGGTTCTTCTCAGAGAGATTTCAGTTGCTCGGATCGAAACTTTGCCCACAACGTCGGCATCAAATTTCAAACCCCAGAGGAATTCTTCTTGGGAGCACAACCTCGCCAATTTTCTCGTGAACTTGACTTAGCGGACTTTCCTTTCACCAGGACGGGCCGACATGATGTTGTGGTGGAGAAGAAGAATGACAAGGATATCATCTTGCTAGTCGGCCCTCCTGGAGCTGGCAAGAGCACATTTTACTGGAAACACCTTAAACCTCTAGGTTACGAAAGAATCAACCAGGATCTCCTTAAGAGGTGAGTTGTTACCCGTTCCAATTTGATCCTCGAGTCAAACTGACGCTATGCTAGCAAAGACAAGTGCTTGAAAGCAGCCGCAGAATCCCTACAAGGAGGAGACTCTGTTGTTGTTGGTATGTTGCTACTAAAGACTTCCTTGCCATGTACTTGTCTAACCTTACCTCACAGACAACACAAACCCCGATTCGGAAACTCGGGCACAGTGGGTTGCTTTAGCGCGCAAGTATGGAGTGCCCATCCGATGTGTCTGGTTGAAGACCCCGCTCCCTCTGTGCGAACATAATGATGCCGTTCGTGCGTTCAACAAACAAGTTCGTCATCTTCCTGATGTCCTTTTCCCGCGTTAATTCCCGATTAGAATGTGCTAATTCTTCGCCCACAGTTAAACCCCGAAAACCGTCAAAGTCTTCCCAAGCTTGCTTTTAACAGTTTTGTATCGCGGTTTAAAGAGCCAACTATTGCTGAAGGCTTTCAAGAAGTCATCCCGATCGAGTTCCGGTTTCAAGGCACAGAAGAAGAGTACAAAGTTTGGAGTCGGTACTGGGTGTGATGAAGGCATGACCTATGGAAAATTGGTAGATATTGTTCGTTCCGACCCTGCTTCTTGCGCAACTTGGTCTCTTGGGATGCTATGCTAAGCACAAGCTCAAGGGTATGGCCCTATATTTTGGCTACAGCGCGCATGAGAGTCGCTTTTCCACTTCCGTGCAGAAAAGGATTGTCAGGTCAATTCATCACTTGCAGGACGCACCTCCTTCCCAGAGAAGAGTCCCAGACTGTCTCTTCGGGGTCTCTTTATCTCGCTCAGTAAGGTTATGCATAAATCACCAGCCTGTACCTACCACCCCTTATCGGTGCGGCTAGACTGCTGGTAAAGCATATTTGAGTATCCCTGTCCGCTGGGCAATGCAAGGCTGGTAGGTAGTGATGCAGATCACTCTCACGACTTGGGAACAAGCATAGCTTTTCACGGCAACGCCACATGCAACACTCGCTCTTCGACCCAGTTCCAAGGCATCGGAACGAGAACCAAGTTGTTTTAATTGCACCGGCGATATGGGAAGAATGGCGAGTTCCTTGATTCCAAGAACAGAACATCCGACATCTTCAAGCAGGGTGCCAAGTCAATCAATAATGCTTATTCTTTCGCTTGCAGATATCATTCTTAACGTTGCATTGTACACAGTCGCCCCCAGATCAACATGTCATTGTAATACCTTTTGTTGTTACAACCTTCACCTATCGGCTTGCAACGGCTTCGCATTTTTGAAGGACGATTTACGTAGGTTGTCGCTCGTGCCGACCTGTAGTTGACGATATGTGTTGCCGGATTATGCGCAGAATTTCGGAGGATTCCGACACATACATCCTCATGAAATTGCTGCTCAACGATTTTTTTGAGAATGGGAAAACGGCAGGAGGGTTATGCAGGTCGCACCACTTCTCACGACCGGTCGTTTCACAGAAGGAGTAGATCCTGCGGCTTTGCCGGCCTGCACTGGTAGCGTACAGTACAATGATTTCGCCTCTGTATGCGTAACGAGTGGTGGCTGAATCATTAGATTACAGATCGGTATGTAGGTATGTAATTTATAACACCCACTTTAGTGGGACTTGCTGTTGCGGGGTGCAGTGTTTCCGGTAATTGACCCACCTGCCCGAGCTTCTGGACTGGGCAGGTGGGATTTGGATGCGATGGCAAAGTTGCCGATCCCTGTTTCTCAAGTTCTTCCCAAGCTCCACGTATGTCTGAAGCCCGAGCCAAGTTCCTGTTCCTCTGCTAGTATCCCAACCAAAGAATTCAAGGTTGTAGTAGGATATATCGCTGCTTTCCAGGTATTCTTGCCAAATTCCTGCAGATGCATCTACAACTTCTAACGGAGCCAACCTTTTCTTGTATCCAAACCTCCAAATCTTAATGGCACCAACTTCTCGTTCGTCATCGACTAGTTGCGAGTTGCGAGTTGCGACTCCCAGCATTGCCACGCACCACCGTGCTTTTCCATAGCTGATAACTTCGTTGGCTCCGGCAGACGGCAAAACAAGAAGGTGCTTTGCTGATGCAACGTCGATGCAGCAACGGCGATCCGGCCCTCCTCCACTAAGATTTACGGTCATACAACGTCGTCGTCTATTGGCCAATCTGCTGCAAAAGTTTCAATTCGGTCGACGCCTGCGGCCGGAGAATGTGGAAAGCTCACGAGATCCGGCGATGGCAATGCAACTGAGTGGCACATACGTGTTAAAGAAACATCCCACTGCTAGAGACGCGTTGTCAGCGACTAGCCGACTTACGTGCAGCACAAGGTCGAGACGGAGACGGAGGAGAGGTACAGAGTAACACCGAAGAGGCTCCTCTTATCAGTTGTCAACCCGACCATATTGGCGAGCTGCATCGAGAGCTGGATCTAATCTTCAGGCGTTGCGTTTGTCACATGCAGTCCATAGCAACTTGTGCAGGGCTCCCACGCAGCCCTCGCGGCTCCCCGGCGACATAACTGCAACCTCATTATCTGTGTCTTCTTTGAACCTTATTTACGCCATCCCACGGCGACGTGTGTTCGGAGCTTAAAAGGTGGCGGTCCCGTCCGAAGTCTTGTGTTTCGTTCCACCGATCCAAACCTACGGTTTACTATCAAGTGACCTCGTGGGCTTTTGACATAAATAAGCTGGGGTGTGACTTCCTTCTCGCCTAAGGTCGCCATTCCAGGTTTCGGTCACTTCTACCATCTTCAATCTTACTTGACTTTTTCCTCTAAACGTTTGCCTCCCTCTCCTTGCTTTCGTGTTGTTTGAGTTGCAACTCATGACTTCTCAGTCCCAGCGTGCCCCTGTTACTGGCCAGGACGAAATCGACTTTTAACACCACGGAGAGACCCTTTACCCCACCGCTTCTTCAGAAGCTGCAAAGTACCAGCAGCAACGACATGAGTGCTGCCGTGGACGAGAAGAAAGTCCCGGAGGCTGAGCCCTATGTGGCTGATCCCGAGAGGCAGAGCGACAAGATCGGCTCACTCAACGGGAAGGGCGCTTCCGGCAAGCAAGGAGGGTCGCTTTTCAGCTCGGTCAGTGGGATTTTGGGTCGGTATTGGAAAAAGGTGGCTCAACTAGTCACTTTCATGGTCTTCACATCGTTAGTCTGCTCATTCGTGCTCTACATAACCGCTTATCCGAGCATCTTATACTAATGGCGTCACCTGCTATAGATGGTGGATTTATGGTCTTGTGAAGTACCGCCACACCGCCGGCAAAGGCTGGCTGATCCCGACCCTGGTGTACATTGGTGTTCTTGTCCGCCTCATCACCTTGTACATTCCAGCAACTCTCTTCTTGCGGCCTGTTCGCTGGGTTTGGATCCGTACTGCCGTCAAGGTTCATGACATGATCCCCGCACCGTTCCGCAAGCCTGCTGCTGCTCTCGTTACTGTGGCCGCGTTCTTGATCGGCACCTTCGTACCCGAAGAGACAGGTGACAACACGCGTGCGAACCGTGCTGTTTCCGTCTTTGGTCTGATCGTCATGATGGTGATCCTGACGGCCACCTCGAGGAATTGGCGACTGATCCCTTGGCACACGGTTATCGGCGGCATGCTGACGCAGTTCATTGTTGCCGTCTTTGTGCTGCGTACCAAGGCTGGCTACGACATGTTCAAGTTCATCTCGGACATGGCGCGCCAGCTGCTGGGCTTCTCTGGAGAAGGTCTTGCCTTCCTGACGAGCGACAGTGTTCCTACTGTGGGCTGGTTCTTGACCGCTGTCATCCCGGCCATCATCTTCTTCATCGCGCTCGTCCAGATGCTTTACTACGTCGGCTTCTTGCAGTGGTTCATCCGCAAACTTGCTACCTTCTTCTTCTGGTCTCTGCGCGTCTCTGGCGCCGAGGCCGTTGTCGCAGCGGCTACCCCCTTCATTGGCCAGGGAGAGTCTGCCATGCTGATCCGCCCCTTCATGAACGACCTCACCATGTCTGAGATCCACCAGATCATGACTTGCGGTTTCGCAACCATTGCCGGCTCCGTGCTCGTTGCTTACATCGGCATGGGTTTGAACGCGCAGGCGCTCGTGTCGAGCTGCATCATGTCCATCCCTGCAACTCTCGCAGTGTCCAAGATGCGTTACCCCGAGATGGAGGAACCTCTCACTGCTGGCAAGGTCGAAGTCCCCAAGAACGAGGAAGACGAGCACACTGTCAACGCCCTCCATGCTTTCACTAACGGCTCCTGGTTTGGCCTCAAGATTGGCGCCACCATCGTCGCCTGCCTGCTGACTGTCATTGCCTTTGTCGGCTTGGTTAATGGTCTCCTAGGCTGGTGGGGTGGTTACTGGGGCCTTAGCGGCGAAAACACGCTGTCTTTGGAGTTGCTTCTTGGATACATCCTGTACCCTTTCACCTGGCTTCTTGGCGTCCCCAAGCAGGACGTCCGGGCAGTCGGCGTTCTAATCGGCCGCAAGATTATCATCAACGAGTATGCTGCCTTCAGCTGGCTTGTTAACGAGGAGCCTTACAAGTCGATGCTGCCCCGTTCGAAGCTGATCGCTACTTACGCTTGCTGTGTAAGTTTCATCATCATGACGATTGGGTAGCCGAGAACTAACGTTAGGCGCGCAGGGATTTGGCAACATTGGTTCCCTCGGGATTCAGATTGGCGTGCTCTCACAGATTGCCCCGAGGCGGTCCGGCGATGTCGTCAAGGTCGCCGTCTCAGCTTTGTTCTGCGGTATCCTGTCAACACTGACTTCTGCCAGCATTGCTGGCATGCTCTTTACTGATGACATGCTCCAGTAAACGACAAGGAGTAATGGTAAACTGTATTTCATTGTCTCAAGGTTGACAAATGCGTCTTATTTCGTTTTGATACCCAGGTTTGGAGCTTCGTTGAGGTTTCGTGGAGTGAAGGAACTAAGTACAGTAGTGTTTAATACAACGTTGATCTGGGTTTGATAGGGTTGCATTTTTAGAGTGATAACTGCATCTGTTGGGATTTACAATCTGTCTCCTCGCTGACTACTAGTCCTCCGTGATCCATACCTGAGTGCCAATACCGATTGTGACACATCGAACCAGTGTAGTGTTCGAGGATGTTGCACTGATGATATGCTAGAGGCGCTATCAGGTAACATCACCAGCACGGGTATATAACGGAAGGACACTTTCCAGAAGAAAATTAGAAGTCTTCTTCGAACCCCGCATTGGGCCAAGCCGCATGTAAGGGACTGAATGAAGATAAACAATGGCCAAGCACACTTGGCATGGTGGTAGTTGATGGACCCATTCCTCAACCCTTCAAAGCTTTTAGATTTAGAATGCCGTAAACTTCCGCTCCAATAATGTTCGACGCCAACATTTATATAACATTATAAATTACCCGGAGATTCAAGCTTACATTGCTTTGTAACCAAGCGTCATGGACGCCGGCATTTACCCGGCAACGTCCGAACGGAACGAATGGAACGGTAACGACAAAGCGCACCGAGTACAAGTATATAGGTTCTGTAGACAGATTCGGACGCGACTTTACGCTTGCAAAGTGTGGCAAAGTTTATTCTCCTCACAATCCAAGCTACTGAGAAGATGTATCTACTGTCTGCCCTGGCTGCTGCCATCCTGGCCCCCATCACCGGGCTTGCTGCCCCGGCTGGTGATGTGACGACAGCTCCTCCCCTCCACAATCTGTATGCTCGTGAGAACCTATGCCATCTGCCGTCTCCCCCGCAGCTTTGCACTCCGAATGCTTCTGTCACGATTGAAGAGACTGCGTTGAGAGCCTACAAGTTTTATCGGGCTTTCGTCGTGGATGGCGATCCCCGGACTATGTTTTCTTACATTGACAACGTCTATCTGGTGAGTCCCGATGCTCGGCCAGAAACATCACATGCACTAACGTCAAGCAGCAACACAATCCATGGTATCAGAGCGGACCGCAGGTCATCTGGCCGTTGTTCTGCAACGGCCGCAAAATTGGCACGGAGGAGACCACGAGCTGGTGCTTTGATGCCAGCACCAACATGTCTTATGCTCAGTACTCTGTTGTCGATAGGTGGAGATGGGTCGATGGTTGTGTTCATGAGCACGTAAGTCACATCTCGTCCATGTTTTCTGCCCCAGTTTGCATGTACGTCTTGGACATGACTAATTCCTTTACAGTGGGACCAAGGCGAGAGGATGCCTCCCAAAGAGCAGTGTTACCAGCTTCCTCCTGAGCTTCTGAACTCGTGAGCAGATACATGAAGTCAGAGAGAGGGGTGTGAGAGGAGTCTAGGCAGTGAGAGGAGGTTGTGAAGTTGGTTAGCTGGCACCCTATGCCATCAACGGGAAATGAAGTCAATCAATGTTGCTTGTATATGATGTCAGTAAAGCAATTTTTGTCTTCTACCTGAAACTATCTTGGAGGGTCTGTTCGTCTTATGATTCTGACTTGACGTTTTGACTTGCCACAACGCGGGAGAAAGAACACGTTAGTAACACGGAGAGTTACGTCCGCAGGAAAAATGTGAGACAGCCATACTCAATTCTCAAATGTTGAAGATTCCTGATAGAATTAACAAAGGAGATATCGAACCGGTGGAGAAGCTAGGGTATCCGTGGTTGTGATCCTTCATGATAAGAACAACAGATGCCAGATCTTACCTCAACGAAAATCTTGTCTAATTTCATTCGCGAAATTCCCTCCCAGCACAATCCCACTTCCCGCAGTAAGACAGATACCATATCAACTAGACTCGTCCTCTTTGTAAGTTGCTCAGGATGCTGTTCTTCCTCCAGCCAACGCTCAGAGAGAAAGAGATCGGTATCAGGGCAAGATAGTTTCCTTGAATCCGTGATATCCAGCAATGGAGCCCCTATCATGGTGCCTTCGGGCACGAAATACCCCGGGATCGTGTCACCCCAGGTCCTACTTCCCTGTACAGAGGGGCTGAAACAGGAAGTAGGATTCCCAGCCCTCCTCCAATGACTGCCTGCAAGTAGCACAGCTGACGGGCTTCTGAGTCCTTTCCTGGAGAAGAGATCTTACTACCGGCAATTCTATCGTCGATCTCATGTCATAGTTTCACATAGAACAGCAGGTCGTTAATGAGATGGACCATGATAGTTTTCATGGCCGTTCCTGTTGCATCGGAGCCCGCAATAGTCATGTTCAGCGCTTCTCGGAGCAGTTGCTCTTCAGTCACCCCGTACTGAATGAAGGATGCTAGGATGCCAGGAACTCAGGTAGGGTTAGAGGCAATTTTTTCGATGATTTCTATCGATATCCTGGTTAACACTAGTCGTCAGCCTCCAGAATATAGTGCTGGTGCGTGTCTGTGAATGACTCACTTGATCAAAGGTTCGAAGCCAGATGACTGAGACTTTTGGGCAAAAGGGATCGAAACAAATGGGAATGCAGGATATCAATGATTGTCAGATGTTCAGAGGTAGTCCCAGCAAACTTTCACCATCTGTACTGACAGTGTGAGGTAGTCGTAAAGGTCTTTGTTACGTTCCAAGTACCCGATCTGCTTCCCAAAAACAATGGCATTGATTGTGTCCCAGATGAAGTCAACCTTTTGTTCGACGTCAACCGAATGGAACTCCGTACTTGTTGACAAGTAATGTGTCTCCAGGAGGTTGATGAAGCTAGCAATCTGCTTGTCAATTGTTCCTTCTATGCCAATTAGAATGTTCTTCTCAGGTAACTCTTGGTTAGACGGGCAAAAAGTCAATAACCTGGTTAAGGAGACCATCTTCTTACCCCTGGGGAAGCATCTGCTGACGAAGCTTGTAATGTTTCTCTTAATCCTGGATTGAACCTCTGCTGTCTTCACCAGGTTCGAAACGGAAGGACTTATGCGGTAGAGACATGTTACAGTTAGTTCGTATTGTAGACAACGTCCCATGAATACTCACAAATTAACCTCTTACGAATTGACCTAACAGCAACCATCCGGCGCAAAACATCAGGGTCATTGGTAATCAACTGGTTGGGGCAATTCTCACTAGGAGTCCTGGAGACATTCGGTTTCAGGAAAAAGCACTCTCTAACCAGTTCCTCCAGATTCAAAAGGAGTTAAGTAGTACCGTGATTTTTGCCATAAATCCTTCATATCCCAAGCCTTCAGGCCAGTGAGGTTGTGGCAGTGCGCTCAATGTTTAACCAGGCCCGCTCTTGGTGGTCCTCTGATATGCCAAAACTGGCGCCATTGAACTAAGGCACCTATCACAACCATCACCGAAAGGGTAACAAAGAAGAGAATGACATGCCCTGTCATTTTCTCTAACCCTGTCACTGAGGGCTTGATGAACTGACAACTCCTATTGACGAGATATTGCAAGGGAACGGCCTGTGCTAAAGTTTGTACTATGAATGAATCAAGAGTTCCTACCAGCCATCGGGCTCACCGTGCTCGATGGTAAGTCACATCATGACTGATTCCAGTGGGGGATGTGTGGCGTGAAGGTAAACCAGCAGAGGGTTCTCAGAACTGCATCTACTGCGATCATTCTACGGTTTAGCGCCGTTTCTTTTTGCAGCATTCGTTCAGCCAGAGAAATCAGATGGCGCCAACGTGAGACCCGCATGTGTTCTGCAAGTATATAGTGTCGATGGCGATGCTACCGTCGTTGTGGCCCATGGCGCTTGTGATTTCGCAAATAACAAAGTCTCTTAGACGAGTTCAAGAACAATATGCTTTAGTATTGTTCAGAAACCATGCTGGGGGTTGCGCCCCAGGAGATAGAGGTACTCGCTTGTTACCCCAGGAGCCAGGTAAAGATAGAAGCCTCATTTTGAAGCAGGCGAAACGCTTAACAACAGCACTCAGACCAACGCTCAACATGTCCACGGAAACACACACCCCAAAGCAATGTAGCGATAGAAGCCGATCCACGCCATCTCTAGATCAAGACAACGGGAGCACGCAAGCATTGCTCACACTTTTTCTCCTCTCCTTCTCACACCTCACTCTCAAGCCTGCCCTTCAAGACAGTAGTACCCAAGCCAAACCTCCTTTTAAGGGCCTTCCAGACCTCCACAATAGCCATATACACCGCCACACACGCAGACACAATCCCCCATTCCCACGTAATAGCGTCGTGCTTGAACACAGCCCTGTTCACCACGGGCAAATAAATCACCGGAAACACTATGACGACTCCGGCCGTGACAGCGCCGAAAAGGAATTTATTTTGCCAAACGGTCCTGCACAATGACAGAACACCTCCCGAGTACCGTTCTGGGTGCATGTTAAACAGCGACCGGGTGAAATGCTTCGCCTCCCAGGCCGTGACAAGCAAGAGGAACGTGAGCGTAGCGAATGTGGTCGCCCGCGCACGAAATGCGACCAAACATCCCTGGGCAAAGTCCTCGTTGCAGCCCAAGCCTAGACCCTCGTTACGAGAGACACCGTAGGCGACACTGGTGAAGGCGGCGAGGCACAGACCGCCCATGGCGGTGCCGTAGACAAACTTGTCGACGATGAGTTCGCGGTTGAAGACGCCGATGGATAGGTCATGGGGAGGGCGCTGCATGATATCTGGCTGGGCCTCTTCAAGACCGAGGCCAAGGGCCAGGAAAGATGATGTGACGAGGTTGGCCCAGAGGATTTCGAGAGGAGATAGAGGGAAGACGGAGATACCATGGGGGTCTTTGAAAGCGAGGCCGATGAGGAGCAGGAAGACTTGGGCGATGTTGGAGACTAGGAGGTGAAGTAGGAACTGGACTGTCATTAGCATGCCGTCTAGTGTTTGAGACCTGTTGTCGAGAAAGCTTACCTTCTGGATATTGTCAAACAGACGCCTGCCCTCCTCAATAGCCCTAACGATAGACGCAAAGTTATCGTCCGTCAACACCATATCTGCCGCCTCTTTGGCGACATCACTACCATTCAGACCCATAGCAATACCGACATCAGATTTCTTCAGCGCCGGCGAATCGTTCACGCCGTCTCCGGTCATGACACAAAACGCCTTGCGCCGATGAAGAGCTTCAACCATGCGGACCTTGGTCGTCGGACTGCACCGAGCAAGTACCAAGGGCAGATGGTCCATTGCGTCGATCTCGGCATCAGTAAGATTGTCGAAGGCGGTGGCTAACATGACGTCGTTGGGTCCAATTAGGGCGCCTTTTTTGAGGATGCCGATTTCGTAGGCTATGGCGGTAGCGGTCTTGACGTGGTCGCCGGTGAGCATGTGTACCTGGATGCCAGCGTCCTTGCACTTTCTAATGGCTCCAGCTGTCTCGGGCCTTGGAGGATCGTAAAGACCAGCCAAGCCGAGGAACGTAAGGCCTCTTTCGACCGCTGAACGTTCAGGGGTAGCCGTCTTGATGACTGGTGAAACCTTTTCTGTGTCCGCATTATCAGATACAAGACCAAAGTCTCGAGGATCGACCGTCTTCTGGGCGACACAGAGAACACGGAGGCCCTCGGCAGCCAACGCCTCGGCTCTGGTTACGGCTT
>Ga0065720_1018976_pt1 | contig 49109 bp, 26 predicted proteins | sample Thericmetagenome_FD_59107 | JGI IMG/M metagenome (GOLD analysis project Ga0065720, IMG submission 59107) | Thermophilic microbial communities from the Joint Bioenergy Institute, California, USA of rice/straw/compost enrichment - eDNA_2 v2... | ecosystem: Engineered > Solid waste > Grass >... | reverse complement strand
GCGCGACGGATACGCGAGCCGATGAACAAGAACGTGGTATTACTATTAAGTCCACTGCCATTTCCCTCTACGGCAGCTTGCCCGATGAGGAGGATCTCAAGGACATTGTTGGCCAGGAGTCCAACGGTAAAGCTCCCCTCCCCCCCTCAGTTTCCTTTCCCTTCCAATTGGCCAATTGCTGATTTCTTCGCAGGCAAGGACTTCCTGATCAACCTCATTGACTCCCCCGGCCACGTCGACTTCTCGTCCGAGGTCACTGCTGCTCTTCGTGTCACTGATGGTGCCCTTGTCGTCGTCGACACTGTCGAGGGTGTCTGCGTCCAGACTGAGACTGTGCTTCGCCAGGCCCTTGCTGAGCGCATCAAGCCTGTTGTTATCATTAACAAGGTTGACCGTGCTCTGCTCGAGCTTCAGGTCACCAAGGAGGACCTTTACCAGTCCTTCTCCCGCACCATCGAGTCGGTCAACGTCATCATCTCTACCTATCTTGACAAGGCCCTTGGCGACGTTCAGGTCTACCCCGAAAAGGGCACCGTCGCTTTCGGCTCTGGTCTCCACGGCTGGGCTTTCACTATCCGCCAGTTCGCCACCCGCTACGCTAAGAAGTTCGGTGTTGACCGCAACAAGATGATGGAGCGTCTCTGGGTAGGTTTCTTGCGCTTGCCAGACGCGATGGAGATGCCTTGCTAACTAGACACAGGGCGACAACTACTTCAACCCCAAGACCAAGAAGTGGACCAAGAGCCCGACTGCTGCTGACGGCACCCAACTTGAACGTGCCTTTTGCCAGTTCATCCTCGACCCCATCTTCAGGATCTTCAATGCTGTCATGAACTTCAAGAAGGATGAGGTCAACACACTCCTTGATAAGCTGAACCTCAAGCTTCCCGCTGAGGACCGCGACAAGGAGGGCAAGCAACTTCTGAAAGCCGTCATGCGTACTTTCCTGCCGGCTGCTGACTGCCTGCTGGAAATGATGATCCTGCACCTCCCGTCGCCCGTCACGGCCCAAAAGTATCGTGTCGAGACCCTCTACGAGGGTCCTCTGGACGATGAGGCTGCCATCAGTATCCGTGACTGCAACCCTAACGGCCCTCTGATGTTGTATGTCTCCAAGATGGTGCCGACCTCCGATAAGGGTCGCTTCTATGCCTTCGGCCGTGTCTTCTCCGGTACCGTCCGCTCCGGTCTCAAGGTCCGCATCCAGGGTCCCAACTACACCCCTGGCAAGAAGGACGATCTCTTCATCAAGGCTATCCAGCGTACCGTCCTGATGATGGGCGCCAAGGTTGAACCCATTGATGACCTGCCCGCCGGCAACATCGTTGGTCTGGTCGGCATTGACCAGTTCCTGCTCAAGTCTGGTACCCTCACCACCAGCGAGACGGCCCACAACCTCAAGGTCATGAAGTTCTCTGTCTCGCCCGTCGTGCGCCGCTCTGTCCAGGTCAAGAACGCTGCCGATCTTCCCAAGCTTGTCGAAGGTCTCAAGCGTCTGTCCAAGTCGGATCCTTGCGTCCTGTGCTACACCTCTGAGTCTGGCGAGCACGTCGTTGCTGGCGCTGGTGAGCTTCACCTTGAGATTTGCCTGAAGGATCTCGAGGAGGACCACGCCGGTGTTCCTCTCAACATTTCGGACCCTGTCGTCCAGTACCGTGAGACTGTCACTTCCAAGTCGAGCATGACTGCCCTGTCCAAGTCTCCTAACAAGCACAACCGTTTGTACATGGTTGCTGAGCCTCTTGATGAGGAGCTCTGCAAGGAGATCGAGGCTGGACGCATCTCGCCTCGGGACGATTTCAAGGCCCGCGCCCGTGTCCTCGCTGACGACTTCGGCTGGGATGTCACCGATGCCCGCAAGATTTGGGCTTTCGGTCCCGATACCACTGGCGCCAACCTGCTGGTCGACCAGACCAAGGCCGTCCAGTACCTGCAGGAAATCAAGGATTCTGTTGTCTCCGGTTTCCAGTGGGCCACTCGCGAGGGTCCCCTTGGTGAGGAGCCGATGCGCTCCATCCGCTTCAACATCCTTGATGTTACTCTGCACGCTGATGCCATCCACCGTGGTGGTGGCCAGATTATTCCCACTGCTCGTCGTGTGCTGTACGCCGCAACTCTCTTGGCCGAGCCTGCTCTCCTCGAGCCCATCTTCCTTGTCGAGATTCAGGTTCCCGAGAACGCCATGGGCGGCGTCTACGGCGTCCTCACCCGCAGGAGAGGTCACGTCTTCAACGAGGAGCAGCGCCCAGGCACTCCTCTCTTCAACATCAAGGCCTATCTGCCCGTCATGGAGTCTTTCGGCTTCAATGGCGATCTGCGTGCTGCTACTTCTGGTCAGGCCTTCCCTCAGTCTGTCTTCGATCACTGGCAGGTTCTTCCTGGTGGTTCTCCTCTGGATCCTACTACCAAGGTTGGCCAAGTTGTCCAGGAGATGCGCAAGCGCAAGGGTCTCAAGGTGGAGGTCCCGGGCTACGAGAACGTAAGTGACGATGACCCCTATCCCTCTGGGTTCGGTAAAATGCTAACAAGTAATCCAGTACTACGACAAGCTCTAAACGCTGTTTGGTGGTTTCCGGGTAACCTGCTGAATCGAGCCCTCGGGAACTTAAGCGCCACTTCGTTTGGCCTAGTTTCCTCGAGGTTTGTAGGATTGTTGGGTCGACGAAGTAACAGAGGCAAGCAGGCGGCACAGCGGAGTTCCATAACCAAATCTATAGAGTGTTATTGGACTCGGATCATACAGCCAGATCATGCACCCCCTGTTTGGTAGCAAAAGGTAGAAAGGGTATCAATGAAGCTCGTGAAGTTTGACCAAAGTTGCCAACCGAAATGGCTCAAGATCGAATCAAGTGATTATATATATATACTACGTACTACCTAGTAGGCTTCTTCGCCAACTTTTCGTCTGTTTCTTTGTAGAGTTATGCCGGATCTGTTTCGTCTGACACTTTGCACAACTCAAGATCAGCACAGGGTGGCAGTAACAATTCTAAAGTTCTGAAGAACCATGTCGATTGGTAGTTCCTTGGTACCCATGATGTTGTACTCTGATCTGGCACACCGGTCTCAACCTGGAATTACTGTGTTCGTGTTATCGCAATGAAGGTGAGTTTGACTGCTGTTGTTCTCCGTGGTGTTGCTGTTGTTGTTGCTGCTGCTGCTGCTGTTGCCGCAATGCGCTGAACTCGCGCAGTTGCTGAGAAAGAAGACCTTCGCTCCCCATGACATTGCCGCCGCTGTTGGAGGGTTTGATGGCGGTTGTAGTTCGAACAAAGGGGTCCATGATTGGGAAAGAGCCTTCCCCCGAACTTAGACTTGTTAGGGATGGGCTATCTTGGTCTTGTTTCTGTTCCCGCTGCTGATGATGCACGTGGTGATGGTGATGGTGGAGATGATTGTGAAGGGGATGACGGTGTAGCGCGGGATGGACTAATGTTGTATGTAGATTGCCGACGCTGTGGTGACGTAGGGTTTGTTCCGACCCAAACGATGAATTGTCGTGAATCTGGTTACTGGAGGCCATGTTCGAAGGAGGGTGCATCACCCGCATGGGCTTGTAAGGGGTAAACCGCGGATCTGGGTAAGTGAGCTCATTACGTAGCTTCTCCTTGCCATCGGGCACACGGTTGGCAAATACGACACGTATGGACTTGTAGAGGTAAAATCGGCCCCTGGAGGTGCAGCATATGTGTAAGTGGATAAGGTAACGGAGGGTTGGACGCTCCACGGCCGCCGCCATCGCTGCATTTTTGGCGCTCTCGGGCATGTCTGGGTCGAGGATAGGACCAGCGGAGTAGCTCCGCTGGCGGATGAAGGTTTTTGTGCCAGGTTCCATTCCTGTGAGGTCATATGGCACGAGGAAGAGCTTGACTGCGGTCTTGTTCTGGTTTTTTATGACTATTTGGAGCTGCCCCTTCTCTGGTATGCGGTAACAGCCCCCAGGAGGTGCCTTCGGGGATCGTGAACGCCTCTTGATTTTAGGTTTGGACGAGATATCGACTTCAGACGCTTCAGCTTGGCTGTCGTTTACTTGTGCCTCATCACTGGCAAGGCCTTTGCGATCCTGTATCCTGGACTGTAGTTTTCTCTTGAGCCTCTGCTCCTCGTCTGGGTTTGGCAGCCCATTCTCCAAGTCTATCTGTCCTACGTACGGACTTGGGCCTTCATCAACTTTGCTGCTGCTTGAAGAAGTCCCACCGTAACTGTAAAAAACAGCTGAGAAAGGTAGCGTTACATGAGGTGGGCAGCGTAAACTCTGTTTGCATTTTCCTAAGCCCAAAACACCAATTTGGGCTAGGAACTCTATGGGCTTGGACGGAGATGTTGACATGCGACCTCGAAGAATGCTTTCTTCAAACGAACCCACCATGGAAGCATGCTGCAAGGGTGAGTGTTCTGCACTGAGGGATGGTCTTCGGAGATGAGAAAACGACGGTGTTTGGAAGTCAGAACCTGAGGACGAAAACACGGGCGTCGAGTTGAGCGAGCGTCGAGGCTGATGAGCTTGGTATGGGAACGTCCTCTCTCGAAGAATTGGGGTCTGAACACTGCTCGAAAGGTTGACAAAGGAGGATTGGGTATGATTTAATGTATGACGACGTGTGCTGCAAGGACTGTTTTGTATGTTGATGCTGTTGAAGGGTGAACTCAGGTCAACATCATAATTACTCTGAGACCGTGCCAAGGGACTTGTTGGCGGCATGTATAAGAAATTTGGCGAGAGCGAAGAGCTCAACGGAGAGTGGCAAGGTGAGTGGAACGCTTCTCTTCTGTAACTGCGAAAGCCTTCGGTAAAATCGAAATGGAGGGTATCTCTAGGTGGTGAAGTACCGACCCATGAAGGATCAAAGGATTGGAAAGGGCTCTTCGGTTTAACAGTCTTGGAAACCATGCTGGAGATGGGAGAGTGCTCTTGGGGAGTGAAGTTGCCCGCATGGAGCGCGGAACGTGGGCGTTCTATACCAAGCCCAGCTTGTTGCAGATCGTCGATGCTTAGTTGATTTCTTTGATCTTGTCTCTCGGGAGTGATGGTTGCAGCAGGAAGCAAGCCAGTTGAGGCCGGGCGGGATTGATTGGGCGTTTGGGGCGGCTCGGAGCCTTTCTCAGATTGAAGGAGTGACCCAAGCTACTCTCCTCAGTTAGTCCAGAGAACTAAGTCCTGACCAAGGAAGAAATGAAGTAAAAACATACGTGACGGCTTGGTATCCATGTTGGGCTTTCACCCCTCTTCAGGCGTTCGATGAGCTCGGCCCGGTCTGTAACTGCATTTTGGAGTCGGGGGGGTGTGGTTGGTCCAGCAAGGCCATCAGGATCAGAACCCTCACAAAATTTAGCACAAATGTCTTCCTCAGAAGGACGACGACCGAGACATTTCCCCATGTTTGCGATCGAAAGGTTTCGAGGCTTGGGCGCGTTCTATGAATTATAGGGTTGTGTGTACAAAGCTGCCAACGGGGCCGCCGCTGTCAGAGTCAGATCAGTCCGGCTTGGGAGCTCAAGGCTTGTAAACAGGATCGCAGAAGGTAAATTCAGTCTTGTTGGTTCGGTGAGATGAGTAACAATGAACAAGAGGGGGGATGATATTGGCAGCCGCTGGATTCGGGCACACAATACCATCATCACTCAAGGCTTGATTGATGCCTGTTACTCGGGGTCTCGGGTCTTGGATTCCGCCGGATATTGTCGAGAACCCAAGCAAGCACCCAAAGAGCCCTTATGATAACACGGCCTCCACAAGCTTAAGGATACCGCAGGCACTTTCAGTCTAGGTGGCGGAGTGGTTCAGGGGGGCTCTGACTGCCAGCAAGAGTGACGGTGGGCGCGGTCACACCTACTGATGTCCACGTCCAGTCTCTTTCATCAAGATGACAAATGACAACCGCCCCGATGACGTTCCGAAAATGAGTGTCAGATGTAGTGTTGGACTGAGCGTTGATGTCCTGGTAGTACTCTTCTGCTAGGCAATCCCTATATCAACAGCCATTGGCATCCTGCCTTTTTATATGGGGAGATGGACACAGCGTGGTCGCAGTTTGGGATTGCACTTAACGATGGCTCACCCGACTGATTGATAATAGAAGCCAAATACCTTGCTTTGAACCAGGCCCTTGCGTCAGACATTCCGTACAGTATGACCACCCAAAAACAGCCCTTGACCAGACACTGTCTGAACAAAACGATCTGTCTGCTGGTATCAGGAGCAGTAGGAGAGTTGGCGTTTTCCTGCTTAAGTAGTCAATAATCAACAAGGAGAAAGGCTCGGATCCGGCTTAGTACAGCCACTGCTGGCTCATTGCACATACTTTGATCATGTTATTCTTTTCACAGCAAAGGCCCCGGACATGGCTTTACCAAGCACATCTTTGAACACAGTCCCGTTAGGTTTGCTGAACTGTACGGAGTAGGTAGGTAACCAGCAGTTATCTGTACAGTATGCATTCGAAAAAGCACGGACACCTAATGCATGCAGTGCTCCACCCCAGAGGCTATGCCAAGTGGGCGGCATTAGTTGGGAAGAGCTCGAGATCCCAGCCAAACTCGTTATCTTATCGCATGCTTTTTTCTGAGAGACCTACATCGCCAACTTTGTCTTTGCGACAACACTACTGCCAAGCGGGGTCACAAATCATCATGGCTGCCAAACGAGCTCGTGAAGAGGATGAATCTTCTGATGCCGGTGCATCACATTCAGCAGATAATGCTAGGACATCAAAAAAGGCGAAGCATGGCTTCCGTGTTGGCCCCGAGAACCTTCCTGACGGTCCTTGGCGCCGGAAAGGTACATCAGTGTCGTTGCTTCTCTTTTTTTCTTGAGAGCGTCTTTCTAATGTATGCGTTTTCCAGTGACAAAGATCAAAAAAGAACTCATTACAAAGGCCAAGGTCAAAAAGGAATATGCCAAAGTCAAGGCCGAATACCAAAAGAACGCGCCTGCCAATCCATTCCCGATTCCTGCTGATCCCACCCAGCCCGAGTCATTCAAGTCCCAAACGGCCGATCAACAACCTTCCGATAATACTCCGCAAATGCACCCAGAACGCCAAGCTATGCTAGAAGCTGCAAGCGCCGCATCTTTCCGTCCAGAAAATGGGGATAAGTCGAAAGAGACTACGGGAAAAGACAAGCAAGAAGAGGGAAAACAAGACGGCCCTAATGACCGGCGTCCCAAGAAGAAGAGGAGGCCAGACTATTTCAGCAAGGAGCTAGCGGAGGCCGAGAAGGCAAAGAAGGAAGCTGAAGAGCGCGCAGCGGAGAAAAAGCGGCGTGAGGAGGAGAAACAAAAACGCATTGCCGAGCGCGAGCGGCTCCGCAAGATGATGGCTAAGGCCCGGCAGCCTGGGAAAGACGGGAAAAGGAAGCTTGGAAGAGAGAGCGCAGTGCTGCTGGAGAAGGTTAAAAAGTTGATGGGGAAAGAATAAGTTTCGTCTTTTCATGGACTAGCTTCCAAGATTGAGACGCCGGTGGTATAGTGTGTGTCCAAAGAGTGTTCGGTTGGTGTTGCATGTTCCTTAATTCCTTTCAGATACCCATAATGTACATGGCTGGCGAATATTATGAACCGTGAGATTGTTGTTGGTCAGGGAACGTATCGCTCAGCAAGTCCTAAACAATTCGTAATCTTGAAACCCCTATCTCATCACAGATGGGCCGTGTTGATGCGGTAGGCCATATGATAGCTGCTGGAGGATCTCAAGACTCCAACGCCTACGGAACTTCCTGTCATTACACTTGCCCAGCGATAAAGACTACTTAACTCCCGAAGTCAAGATCTCAAATCTTCCTACCTCAGTTCCATTGAAGTTTAATCAACAAAAAATATATAACGTAAGGAGGGATAAGGCAAGACAAATGTAGTCATGAAGCATCCGTTGATCCAAACATCACACCGTCCTTCGTACTCCTCGCCCACCAGTCCCGTTCTTCAAGAACGAAAAAAAGCCAGGAAGCAAATGTTCCATAAACCAACGCTATATACAGGTGCCGATTGTGACGAAGAGAAACCTCCAGAGCCGGACAACCGAACACCAAACCACTACCACACAATGGCAGAAGCTAAAACAAAACCGAAACAATGAACCTCATACTCCAACACCATTCCTCCTATTGCAAAAACGTTCCTCGAACCCCCCACCCCTCGGACACTGTACGAAACTCGGCAAAAGCAACTAAATCATGCCTCTCCAAAGATGATGTGGCTATGCTCGATCAAGAACTGCACAGCTAAGTTCTTGGCATGCATATCTGTCATCTCCCTCTCGAGACTGTGATCGCGCATGATGGTAGGCGCAAACACCACAGCGAGATTTTTGGGCGACATCTACAGTGAATTAGCATGTCGATCCTCAAGTTGCAACATTCATGCATGCTACGTACCAAGTTTTCATTTTCACGGCTGGCCACACGGGCAAGATGGAACATGAGGAACTCAAGGGTATCGCGGTGCTTCTGTGGAAGCATGTTGATCGTTTCGCGTAGGTGAGCGCAGCGCTCAGCCTCGTCTTGGATGGCTAGAATAGCTGTCAGCACCAATGTACTATCGCCAATGATAAGTAACGAGAACTTACAGTTAGACTCCAGAACGCGATCGTAGACATCGAACGTAAGTAGAGGATTTGGAAGCTTTCGGAAATACTGCTTCAAAACGCTCGTCACGGCCGTGATATCAAGAGACGGGTCTGAAATGTCAAAATCCAACGATTTATCAAAGCCTTCCTGGATCATCTTAACAAGAGAATTGCCGCCAGTCTTGCGGTAGATGCCCTCAACATCCATGCCACGAAGCTCCACCTCCTCGATACAGCGAGTGACAACGCTTGGAATCTGCCTCTTCTCCCAATCAGCCCGCTCAACGAGATCAGACCCAAACAGTGTGCTGGGCGCCTCGGCAACGACAGGGGGAGGGGCAAGCTTCTCATTTGGTGTCACGTTGTTGGTGGACGTCGACTTCGGAACGTTTTGTTTCTTGCTGAAGAAACCAAACCCTTGCCTTCCAGAATCATTGGATCGGTTGGGGGGCGGAGGAGCTGTCGTGACCGGGGAATCAACCTGGGCAACCGTCATGTTATACGGTAAGCCAATGTTGTCATTGTTGAGCTGTGGATGTGTTTGAGAGCGATTTTGGTCTTGTTGCTGGAAGGCGCCCGCAGCACGGTTGATGCCCTTGGAAATGTTTTGGGCAACTTTGCTAGAACCTTTCTTCCAGTTAAACTTCTTTGCCTGGCCCTTGCGGACGTTGACGGCAGTGGCCCCTTCAACGACCTCCTCCCCATCCGCACCGATAAATGTAGAGCCAGTTTGCAGACCTGCCGAATCTACATTAACCGAAGCGGTAGAGACACCCTTGGCATGGCCATAAATGCCCAGGCCATTCGCGGAGTTGGCCTGCTGCTTGATCCTCTCCTGAATTTGATGAGTCAGGTCATTATTCATGTCTGCCAACTGTGCGTTCTTCGAGGACAGCTGCTCGAATTCCATCAAGGCGCGATCCCTCTCAGCAATCGCTTGATCTCTCTGCTCGATTAGTTCGTCCCGCTCGCGGATCAGTTTCTCGATAGAAATCTGGAACTTCTGCTTCACGTCTTCAAGCTTCTGAACAAACTCCTTGATCGCAGATTCTTCCAGCTCTCGAGGATCTAGGGGTTCGCCAGTCTTCTTCGCCCGCTCCACATAACCAGCAAGGACTTCAAGCTGCCGAATCATGATCTCTGTCTGGGCGTTCAGGTCAGAGACAGTCTTTCTCTTCTCGTTAACCTTCCTAGTTAGATTCTTGAGATCCTTCTCTGAGTTGAACTGGCGTTCAAGCTCAGCAACCCGCTGTTCCGAGTTCCTCAACTGCCGCTTCAGGAATGCGGGGTCGTCCTGCGCGGAACCGGAGAGTGAGATAGGGCTGGTAACGTCTGGAACTTGGCTTGCGTTCATGGGATCCTCAGCCATAGGCGTCTTGGGCCAACGAGGGGATGACGTGCCTCTCGTGGTCTCACTGACACTCCGGCTATGGCCAAGGCGAACATGGTTCGATGCATCACTGTTGGCACGTCCATGACGGACAGCATTCGACACTCTGCGCAAAATTGAGGAGGAACTTTCATCCGTGCCCAATATCCGCGCCATATCTTCCTCCAGGTTCAAGTCACCGCCAGAACTCCAACGTGGCAGTTTGGGCTCTGATGAATCGCCGGCATAAACTGCCCCTTCCTTGCTAGCAGCCTGAGTAGGTGGTTGAGGTGCTGGCCTGGGCTGCATATAAGTGTCACTCAACTTGCTCTCGGGTAGACCTGGGCGGGATTGAGAAGGTTCGGATCTCTCATCCTTCCAGCGATCCTGTGAAGGCCTTGGAGGGGGAATCTTATCCGCCGGCCCATGTGGCGGGGGAGCCGGTGCCTTCGTGGGCGTTGAGTCAGCCGGTTTCTTGCCCATGGGGGCCTCCTGCAACTTGAAGTCGTCGCTGTATTGAGTCTTCGAAACAGCGGTCTTCTTGTCATCAGAGGGAGCATTAGGATTTCCACCTCTCTTGGAGAGCCTTCTCTGTGGCTTATCGTGCCGAGGAGCTTCAAAATCTTGGGTTGGCTGTCTACCTTTCTCCTGGAACGCAATATGTGGTGTGGTTACTGGGGCATCAGCTCTCCTCTCAGGAGCCGGTGATAGCTTTTGGGCGCTATAGTAGTCCCTGTCTCGGTTCCTCTTGCTAGACTCGGCAAATGCCTCCGACATCGACTGGGCCGTTGGCGTTATAGACGGTGCAGGATTGGGATCGAGAGCTACAGGAATGTAATAACCCTCCGAATCGCCATTGCTTTGGTCAATCACAAATATGGCCGAGTTGCGGTTGTGCCTGTAATTCGAGGTCGATGGAGCGAGCGAAGAGTCGTTATGCGCTTCGTGCGTTCGATCGGGAGAGCGATCCGGTCTTGAGCCACTCCGGGGTGTGGCGTCCGCCCGTCCATATGCGGCACGGGGAGGAGGCGACAGCTCCGTCGGCCTGTCAGAATCGGACAGGAGATGATCTTTCGCATACCCGCTCGGCGGAACAGCATTTGGGGGCAGGGCTGGCAGCGATTTGTCGGTAAGGAGAGGCGACGCCTCTTTTTCTCGCTTCGCCTGGGCAGCCTTCAACTTCTTCTGCCGCCGGGCCATGAGCGACTCATGACAGCTCATGCAAAGGTTACCGTGCGACGTTCTTGCATAGCGCAGGTTCTCGATCTTCCTCTTGCAGTTCCGACAACGAAAGCATGGCTCGCAATAGGCCTGATCTCCCGTAAGGATCGCGAGGTCTTCAATTTTGTTGCCGCAAGCGCTGCAGCTGTACGTGCAGTTATTGCAAATGAGGGAGCCATCGCCAAGGAGGAGCAGGTTCGCATCAGAGTCGAGCAGGGTCCGGCAGCTGTTACAACGAAAGCAGTCAAGATGCCATCGGTTCCCAGCTGGAAAGGAGAGGTTAGCATACTGCTTTTGCCACAGATTATGGGCCGTATGATCAAGTGAGTTTGAGCGGGTGGCTCAGAAGCATGCTGTTGAACATACCCAGCTCAAATGCCTTTCCCTCCTCTAAAATCTCACCACACCCTTTACAAATGTAGGTTTCTTCTGCTTCCATGGTATTGTCCAGATACTCATCCATGGTGGTGGCAATCGGGAAGATCGCGTCAACTGGTCGACCTCAGCCAAGGAAATCCTCGAAAGCCTGACAGATTGGCTAAATGGTTATCACCTCGGTTGTCGGGTAGAAAGAAGCCAAGCAACCGATCTCCGGTTCCAGGATGGTAAGCGACCCTTGCTTGTCGAGAGGTGCCAACAAGATCGAGCCGTGTGCAGATGTCGCGATGATCAGGGTAGAGTCTCGAGCGCTGGGTTGGCTAAGAGTCAGCTAGCTGCCCGACGTGCCTCAACGGACTGCCAAAGAGGGCAGGATTAGCTCGTGTTGTCCTTGTCTTGAGAAATGCACCGAGCTGAAAGAAACGAAGACCAGCGTCGTAACTGGGGCAGCTTGGCGTCTCTCATCTACCTAAGGTAAGCACTTTGTAGCCCTAGGCAAAGGCGAAAGAAAGCAGAGAGTAGGAAACGAGGGGCGGAGCGTGAGTTGGGCGTTTGGTCCAGGCCCAGCTCGAGGCGCAGCGCGGGATCGAAGGAGGCGGGGAATGAAGGATGACGAGACTACTAAGGACCTGGAACAATGAGGGCCAGTGGTTGAATGAAGTGCCCAAGGCGAGGAGTCTGGGAAGGTCCACGCAGCGCAAGAATGTAGAGTTTAAATGGACGAAAATATGCGACCGAGCAAGCAACAAAGTCCAATGCTGGCTGATGGATCTTGACACGGGGTTCAGATGATTTCCCAGGGTTGGAGGTGAAGAGCAGACCGCGGTGCGCTGTTAGATCCCAGGTTGGTCGCGCCTTTGGCGGGTGCTGGCAACGCTGTTTCCTGTGCCCAATTCGGCTGGCTGCCCTCGCATTCTCTCCTCCGCTGCTGGGCGAGCCAGAGCCAAGCCCAGCCAGGGGTTCAGGCTGCGGTCAGGGGTTAGACCACAAGGGTTGGCGGGACGCGTCGACGACCGGCTGCCGTGCGGGCGCACAGGTCAAAGGATCCATCATGACCGGGATCTGGTCGCCCTATCCATCGCCGCGTCAGGCGACCTTATGCGGACAGTAAAGACCCGGAATCTTTTGAACTTCTACGGAAAGGCACCTGGGGTAAGTATGTGCTGTGGCGTCCAATAAGCCACACTTCCAGTAAGAAGTAGATTTTCATTTCTTAGAAACCCACCATTCTTTAAGCACCAGCACTAGAGGTAGCCGACCCTCTATGTTTCCGATACTACTGTTAAGATAACCGGTATGCTGAATCCCTCTTGCCCCAGTCATTCATTGCATGTAGGTGAGCAGTGTACGATCTGCAACAGGTTCATAAGTATACAACGGTTTCGACAACTGTCGTCGGCCTTCGTCCATTCTTTTTCCCTCCCGCTGCTATCGACCGCGGCCCGATAGTGAGGGTGGGATTCGCCTATGTTGATACCGTGAGACAATTTCTCTAGTGCCGGGCTCTCTATCGCGATGGCCTGTTTCTCCTCTCCAAATTCCATACTATGTAATTGAACCTTGTTCTGCTTTTTCCTCTGGATCTTCTATCCGTATCCCTGTATGTTTTGTATTTGCTGGTCCTGCGTGCTACACCACCTAGGGTAAACCGCTGTACGACGTAGGTATTGGCTGCTCACAGTCTTACGTCCTCAAGTTTGTAAATGTGAGACAATCTGAGAAAGGCCAAAAAAATAAAACTAGTTTACCAGCTGATCCAACACCGTTGTGACTCTCTGGAATGCTGGCCTTGTCCTTGCTTACCTAGTGATGCATACTTCACAGTAGCAGGAGCAGCAGAAACAGCTGCAACCAATTGCTCGAACTCTGTGTGTCCGAGGTTTTGCAGCCTACGTACCTCATTGTAGACAGCATTTTAGGCAATTAGAGACAATGACCCGGTTTAAGAAATTGCCTGTTGGTTCTACCAATAATCCTTTTAACAAAGATGCCGCTTTATCCTCAGTAAATGCGAGTAGGAAAAATACGGATGCTAGTAGAAAACAAAGAGTCTCTACGGAGGTTCATGCATACTGTCATATAAAGGCGTGCCCTGAAAAGAATTTAACGCTGCTGATATCATAGTAGTAGCACTTGGGAGGGCTTGATCAAGCCAAATGTCTGTCACGTTTCTTTTTCTTCGCCCACCGGTGACTTTCCCAAGTTCATAAATGACCTTGCCACTTCACTTTTCCTCTGCTAGACGAGAAATCTACCCAGTTACACTAACGGACATGATTCTCCGATCCATTTAGAGCTGCCGTTCCCTGTCAAAACATAACATTGGAGGGTCATAATGAGGTGCTGAACCCCCAATGTTACACTCAGGCCGGCTTCAATTCCGAGAAATTGCAGGTTCGTGCTCTGAGTTTTAGATATGAAGACAGATACGTACAGCGTGCAGTGGCCACAGAGCAAGATGACTTGCCCATGATCTTTCTCTTTATAGTACTCCAAGACCATCCGACTGTCCAGGTTACTTCCTTCGGTGAGTAGATGCCTTCAAAAAAAAATCCGTACGTGTCAATCTACCTGTCCAGGCAGACCAGCATCACAGAAGATGTCCCCACGAGCCATCAACAATGCGGGTGCTCTTGAACGGCAAGCATTGTGCCGCTAAACTTCCGTGGCTTGGCGTTTCATGCAAAGTCCCTTGTCCTGCCGTTCCCAAGCAGTCAGCCAAACGATCCACCGTGGTGAACCGCCACCGGAAAAGAGCCTCTCTCTGGGTCCGTGTAACCCGACCAGCCTCATGAGCCGAACGGATACCCAGCACCTTGTGCCGAATGCATGTGCGGAACAAACTCCGTCACCCAGAAAACTGTTGTTTTGATGATCGCATCTCCTGAGGTTCTAGACGTGTTCCAGAGCTTGCATAATGCACACTTAACACTGACAGGACTTATTGGAACAACACATCTGGGAAACACTGTAAATGTGGCTCCCTCATCTTGCATTGGACCTCTGGACAAATGACGGCGGAAGATTTCCTTCGATACCCGCTCATCTGATTGCAGAGTTGTTTTCAAGCTCCCTAATAATTATTGCCTATATCGACGGTGCTAGCTTGCCTACCTAAGTTGTGGGTTATAATGTTCTAAAGCAAGCAATGAAGAGATCACCCAGTGTGTCCGTTTTATGAAGATTATGGAGGAGGAGGCACAGTCCATGCAGGACTAGACTTTCTGTGTAGTGGTTCCCAGATACTCTCGGCCCTGCCATGTCTCCTCGAAATGCGAAAATATACAGATCTTGATGCCCCTGGCAAAAGCGGCCAGGAGGATTTGCTGATCCTTAGTGTACTTACGTTGACAACTGTATCGGCTGACAGCCGAAGAATGTAAGAGCGGAAGCCTGGGCCCTGGCGAATAAGACCTCGGATGTCTCAAAGAGGGAGTGAAAGATCGAGGTGTGGGAGAGAAGAAATGACCGACTGGACCCTGACGTAAATCGCCGTGTTGTAGACGACCGGATCGGATGATGGTGCAAAATGATGACGAATGCTCCAAGAGCAATTGAATAGCAACCATGTCAAGCATTATGAACAGCGAAGGGGTTGCTTGGTCACATCATTATTTATGTACATTAAAAAGCCAGATATCTGAGTGATGAACGGAACCTGCCAGGAGCCAACCTTGACAGCCCACACGAATGATGAAAACAATCTCAATTACAAGTAGGCCCTAAGCACTCCACGTTCCTACTAACCAGCCCCTTTTCCTATTCACAACTCCGAGAGTAACGAATCAATGTATCTGAAAAGCAACTCCTACGGTTCTCAACGTAGAACAACGAACGGAATGGGAAAGAAAAGGAATAGAAGGGATGAGGAAGAAGGTACGCCAACTTCAAACACAACATAGATGGAATAAATCACCTTCCAGGCCTTCCTACCCAACCAACGTACCCATCTCCCTCTGTCTCTTGACGATATAGTACGTGATTAAGCTCTTTGGATCTTCCCTCACGCCCTTTACAGCCTGCCAGAACTTGGCATCTCCAACTACAGCATGTAGCGCCACGCACAATGCCACAGCATCCATCCGTACCGCGGATTCCATGCTGTCTAGACATTTGGCAGCCAAGGAGGCCAACGCATCGAGTTCTGGGTCTGCCAGCACAAATGTGTGGTCAGGGGCTGCAGTAGACGCTTGTCGGAGTCGATCATCAATCATCTGCGCAAGCACATGCAGCCCCATGCTTAGCGACCTCCCCGCAACAGGGTCATCCACATCCAGTTCGCTCAATAAGCGCGACAGGACGAGAATAATTTCAGATGCATCTCCTAGAGCGGCAAGGTCCTGCGCAAGAAGCTCGAGGCCGCTGACAATGTGGGTGCGTGTATCGTACGAGGCACGGACTCGCACGAGACTTTCCAGACCGCGAGAGACGTGTGGTTGGAAAGAAGGGCGCATGCGCTTGAGGAGCAGCTTGATGGTCGCAAGAACTTGGGTCTTGACGTCTGAGGCCTTCTCTGGGGAAAGTGATGGCAATGGAGCTTCGAGGAAGGAAAATAAAGCGGTGACAAGAGCATTGAACTTGTCGTCAGTAAGGAGTCGAGGAGTGGTAGTTGTTGGCTTGCAGCTCTCCCGGAGGATGCCCTGGAGTTTCCGGAAGCCGTGGACGTCGAGAGCCAACTGCTGTACTTTGGCGATCCCACTGTCGAGAAGACGTAAATTCAGCTTTGTCTTCTCTGGAGAGGAAGGCTCCTCGCAATCTGCGTCGCCTTCCTGGCGCCTCCGGCTGGCCTGTTGTAGTAAAGCTGCATCTTGATTCACTGGTTTGTCTTCTAGGACAGGAACGGGAAATGCAGGCTTTGGTGAAGCCACTCGTTCTGCTGTGAACGGATCCTCATACACTTCCAGTGACCGGGGTTGTGAGGGCAAGCTGGGTTCCGAGAACCGCAGGGGGGAGCCAAGCTGGAGTGGCGCAGAACGATGAGCTGATCTTGGAGGGCTTGTAGGTGATGTTGAAGACGGTCTCGGAATCCGTGATGCCGTAATTGCTGGTGCCGGGCTCAGGGCCATCGGTTCGCCTGCGCCAGGACTTTGGGGGATTCCTGGTTGTGGAGCAGATGGGTTCTCAGATAAACCCACGGCAAGATCATCATGAGCTCTAGATTGCCCGCTAACGGGCGGGGGAACCATCGATGAGAGAGATCGAGAGGGGGAGAGCCTGGGGGACGTAAACCCTTTTGGCGTCCCTGGCCTTGTTGGTGTTGGTATGCGTGCCTCGGCAGATTCCGGGAGCTGGAATGGACGAACCGACTTATGGGTCGTCCGTTCTGGAGGCGACTGAACTGGCTTTGGTGTAACTGCGACTGGCCTTTGTCTGGTATCTGGAGGGCTATGTTGTTCGACTGAAGATTGATCATGGCCTCGAACCGAGTAAGGCCCGGCGGTAGCTGGACGGGGAACAGCTTCGGGTTTCCTCTTGACAGGTCTTACTGGAGCGCCAGACAAACCACCGGTTGATGCCATAATACTGGGCTCCGGCCTTACGCGCGTTGCCCCCATCGCTTGAGAACTAGATAAGGTTGGGCCGGGCGAGAAGCGCGACATGGCAGAACCAGGGCGGGTTTTGGGGATCTCTTTACTGGATACCGTTGCCATGGAACGTTTTTGTGCCTGCATAGTCTCCCTCAGATTCGATTTCGAAGAGCCCATAGTGCTCTTCGACAAGCCCATCCCAGGACGGACAGGCCCGTCTAGCCTTTTTGGCGAGTTCGGATTATTAGGGTCATTTTGCAACAACCGCTGTGCAGTCGAGTCAAGCCCGTTCATGATGGCTTCTGCCCGCGCCGGCCATATGGCTGCAAAGGTCCAATAAGTTCCGCGCATCCTCTCTCTGACACCAGGGTTGGCATCGCTGAGGCCTTTCTTAATGCACTTCTCGATCACTTCCAACCCTCCTGTATGCTCCACATGATTCTTGTGGTGTGCTTCCTTGTTCAACAACGTCTTCAGCCAGCCGCAAGCGTAGAGCCGGGGCTGAGCATTCTTGTCCTGGCAAGCAAACGAGATGTGTTGCACGAGGCGGTAATTGTATGTGACTTTGGAAATAATGATATCGACAGTTGTGTTGGCCAGCTGAGAGCTGATCTTCTTGGTTGCCGCAGTGAGCTTGACGAAGGTTTGCATTAGAAGCTCTACCATAGGATCCATTCCTGGACCGTACACCCTTGCAATGTCCTGGACAAGGCTACAGCCCTCTTTGGAAAGGCTCGTCCGAAGTGATGTGACGGCCTTGATGATACCGTCGAGAAGAGCGCGCAGGCCCGCAAGGAGCTGGTCGCCGAAGTCGGAAGGGGAGTTGCCGGCAAGGATCCTTCGGAGAGTGGTGATGCTTTCTTCCCGCTTCATCCAGTTCTGCTCCGTTTCCTTGCCTTCGAAGTAGAGCTGCATGTCTCGAAGCATATCGTCCAGCTCGCGGGACGTGTTCACATATAGCGGCTCAACGGGCTCGGGGCCATTGTCTGGGACTCCGGGAGTCACAGGCCGTGTCGAGTGAGACGAGGTGCTTGTGACCATGGGCGGCGCTGGTTCGGTCAGGTTATCCTGTTGCGACGCAGACGCCGAGAACGAGGGATTAAGCTCTTTGATGATTGCTTGCTCGATCGCCGGGCGCACCTTGAAGTTCTTCAGTTGCCGCTTAAGATCGGACTTCGCAGCATTGGGCGCGTTCCTGTTTTCTCTAGTAAGCTATACCGCTTAGAAATTGAGAATCTCGTGCCAAAAACAAACCTAAATAGCTCAATGACCGTCGATTTCGCAACCTCTCTCACTCCAGAATCGGCATCTTCGAGGAGCTCCATTAAGTTAGGAACGTAAGCGCGGAATTGTAGTCCATGTTCTTGGTGCATCTGAATTCGAATTAGCGCAGGCAAGCGATAGCGAGGCCATGTTCATAAGGTACCTGGAGCAACCAATGCAAACTGGCCTCCTTTGCTCTAGTGCTCTTTCCAACCATTGCCGTATTTCGAACAGCGCGCTCGACCTCGGCAGGGACCACCTTGTAGAGGGTAATGAGCGCCTGGAGGGCAACCTGTCTGATCTTCTCCTTCTGATCACCCAACTTCTCCACAACTAGCGGAAGAGTCCGCGCGCCCTCCTTGGCCAAGAACTTTGGGTCCTGTCGCGTGAGACGTGTGAATAAGTGGTTGAGAGCTGTGAAGCCGACATTGACGAGAGCGCCATGTTGAGAGCTCGACGCTGTACGCAGAGCATCAAGGAGTGGCAGGATGCATGATTCTGGCACAGTGTGTTGCTTGATACTAGATTTGACAGCGGTGATCTGCTGTACTTTGGCATCAACCGGGACATCGGCGCGCAATATCGCGATCAGGCTCGCGACCTGATCATCGGTAATTCGTTCCGCCATATACCGTGACCGAGGCCTTCAAAGACGATTCGCGTCTAAAAATATAGGCTGTGCTCTATGCACGAGGCGATTTCGACCTCGGGTCGTAGTGCGAGTGGTCGTCTTCGTGGTTGTGGTCGTTGCGGTTTGGGTGGGTGTCGTGGTGTGGTCGGCTGCAGAAAAGGGAAGAAAGAAAACAAAACACAAAAGCTCGCTCTGTGACGTTGCGCAGACGACCTGGCGGGTCCCGTCGAGTGGGGAAAAAGACTAACAAAGGTCGAGGACTCTGACCGATTTTTCCTCCGTAAACCGGGATTTTGAAGAAAGGAGCCTTCAGATTGATTAATGACCCCTAAGAGCAGCGAGTCGAAGTCGGAACGGCCAGGCAATTACCCTTGATGACGATGCGATTATAGAACAACTCCGCTTGGGGTTCAGCTTGTCTTCTGCACGCGCCGCCGATCAGTCGATCCCTGGTCGGCGGGGGGACGGGTGGGTCTTGGGCCACAGCCCTCTCTCCCATCCGCTCTTATCAATTGCCCCACAATATCTTATCGCCTTCTTCCTAACCCCGCGCCTTGACATCGGGTCCAGAGGGGCTGCCTCATCTCAACATTGCCGAAACAAAAAAAAGCCCCTTTGAGAGGTGGGACGACATTATCACGTGCTTTCAATGTCGATCTTCCGTTTTAACGTGTATGGAATGCTGCCTAGGTTATACCACACAGCAACAGACGTTCAGCTGTCTTATCCAGCCCCATAGCCTTCATGAGGATAGCAGGAGAAAGCAGGCAGCGGTGCTTTCAAGGACAAGGACAAGCGTAACCCCCCTTCATCAAGCTCCTTCGCATTTGCTCTTCCCAGCCATTCTTTTGTTCATAGCAACATCCAGACCCTGGACCCTCTTGTTTCTTTACAGACCTACCTCTCTAGGTGCCTAGGGTCATAGAGCTAGAAAATTGAGTGCACTGCAGCGAGGGGCTCTTCTCATAGTCCCACTATTCTAGTCATCGAGCTTGCGCGTGTTTAGGTATGACTTTGAGGAGCAATCTAACCAGTCAACACCCGAGTCTTTTCGTTGCAAAACCGGAAGATTATCATGCGAACACCTTGACACATACACCATCTAAAAGTCCAATGCAGGCCCGGCCAGAAAACAGCCAAGGCTCTGGCTCTGGGTCAATGACCGGATTGAAGGGCGCATTTGACAAGCCGAAGCTACGACTTGAAGTTCGAGATCTCAACCATCCAGGAGCAGCCAAGTTTTTCGCTGCCGTTAGCCCTCCTTCAGTCCTCTCTGCCGCTGTAGACAATGTATTGCGACTATTATTCAGTTCCCCGTCGGAGGAGATGAAAGTCCCTCCAACGCGATCTATAACGCTGATATTGCGCGATATGGATGGCGTGGCCTACACCAGGGGGGTAAAAGATGGCCTTCCTTGCTTCTGTTTTGATCTCAGAGTGCTCACACAAGCTCAAACTCTAGACCGAGCTGGACAATGACCACAAGGAGATTCACTTCTCTCTCAAATACATCAACTCAATCTACCCAACATCCCTTCTGAAGGACGAAATTGCCGGTGTCATTACCCACGAAGTGGTCCATTGCTATCAGTGGGATGGCCAAAATAGCTGTCCTGGTGGATTGATTGAGGGCATCGCAGACTGGGTACGTTTGAATTGCGGCTTGAGTCCACCTCATTGGACGAGGGAACCCAACGGAGGTATGTGTTCTTCTATTCCTGAATTCTGACTGGGTTGTTTTCGAGGACAAGAGCGACAAAACTGACATGAGTCGATTATTTGCTTGTCATTATGCAACATAGAGTGGGATAGGGGCTACGAGCACACAGCATATTTTCTACAATATCTCGAGGAGCGCTTCGGAGAGGGAACTGTCCGTCGACTCAACGATAAGCTTCGGCACAGTTACGAAGCTGAGCGGTTTTGGACGGAGCTTTTTGGCCAATCAGTGGAGGAGCTATACAACGATTATGTGAAAAGTCAAGAATGCGGTGTCAAGGTTACTGTTTAGACCTACCAGTTGAGGCGGTGGTGAACAACATCAAGAACCTTTGACCAGGTCAACAGTGTAGTATTGGAGTGAACCTATGACCGGCTGACACAACTCGCCTTTACACAAACTTGACGTGGTTTCCTGTCCATTTTACTTGATTCTGGGTGCATTGGCAAGTCCGCATTAAACTAACCATCAGTCGTCTCGTTCCTGATCCCTCTTTGTGTCTGATGGAAAAACAACCGGTTGAAACGCCAAACTCCGGAAAAACACCTTCAAAAAGATAGATGCCTATTTGAAGAGCGACACCACGGTGTCATCCTTCAAATATCCTTCTGTCTCAATTACAAAACTCACAACAGACAAGGATGGGTCATGATCTCCCGAATGCCCTTTCACTTCCGCTCACCACACTACCCACATCTGACCAGCTCCCCGGTGTCGGAATACCGTCTCCACCCTCTGATTCATGATCGCTCACAACATACTCGTCACCGTCATTGCTGGGGGCAGCAGTAACGTTCCTCCACTCGCCCACCACACTGGTCGAGTCTGACCCCACGGGAGTAAGCTGACCCTCGCTGATGATCTCAGCCTCGGACTCCGACTCAACCACAGCTGAAATTTCTGATGGAGCCGACGACACAGTATGAGAGCGAGCTTGAGCATGAGCATGAGCCCATGCCTGGATAGCCGCATATGCCTCATCGTCGAGCTCTTGGCCAGCAGTCATGTACTCGTCCTCGCCGAGCTCGTACTCAAGAGTGGCGGTGCTAGTAATGCTAGGAGTGACTGACACAGTTTCAGTAAGGGTTGCGGTGTTAGAGGAAGGAGTGTGAGCAGTTGGTGTGGAGGAAACATCACGAATAGGAGTCCTAGGCCGAGGAGGGAGGTCCTGAAGAGTTGATGCCTGGCTTTCCCGATCATCAACATCTCCAAGAGCTGTGGCAAAGTCGCTTTGTGCTGAGGAAGAGACAGAGTGAGACTCGAAGTCAAAAAGGATCTCAGAAGCAGCGGCAACCGGGCCCTGGGAACGAGGAGACTGAATACGAGGGGTAGCACCACAGATGTCGGACACAGCGCCATCATGCAGCTGAACCTGAGAGCTCGAGAGCAACTTGATTTGTTCCTCCGTGTTTATACCGTACTCGTCACTAAAGGGGTTAGAAATGACGGAGGTCTGGAGGCCGCGTATGTCTTCGCTGGTGTTGCCACGCCGCTGTCTGAGCTCGCTGTCCAAACCGTTACGCCGGGTATTCGCTCCGCTGTTATACACCAGAGTTCCGCGATCGCCTGTCGAGTCAAACTCTAAGAAGTCGTCAAAGGTCGAACCGCGGGACTCCGACTGCTGCTGCTCTTCACTTTCTCGCTCCCGCCGCCGTTGTTCCTCACGTACAGCATTCCAATACAGAAGTTCCTCTCGTTGTCTCCTCCGTGTTTCTTCATCGGCATCCATTTCATAAGACTGATAGAAACCCTCGGCATCCTCCGGGCGGTTGAAGCGAGGCTCCCGCCCAGCCCGCCGTGCCGGGTCGACGTTGTCACCTAAGGCATGAAGAGCAATCGCGATGCGTCTCCGGAGGTCGTTTGCGAGTCGACGAACTTCGGGGCTTTCATAAAGAGCTATTGCCGCAGCAACGGCCACCGATGCGGCGACGATACCGACGGAGGCAAATGCGGCGTGGTTAATGGGCGGCATCCTCAAGAGGGGACCCAAAAGACGGGCAGTGGAACATAAAAAGGAGAGCAGAGGGCAGGCATCCAGCGACAGATGTTAACAAACCCTGGCGGGTAAAGGATTCAGAAGATGGCTTAGAACTACTGCACAAGATGGTTCAGATGACAGGAGATAAACTTGACTTCATTGTAGGCCGCAGGAGGCCTACAGTACAGAGGTGATGATGGCCTTGACGGGTTGATGATGATGTGGGTGAGGTGAGCTTGCGTGTCACTCGTCCCCAATGAGAAGAGCTTCGCCACTTCACCCAAGCAACAAGGAAGTATGATTCGCAGGCGCTGCGCGGGGCAGGCAGGGGGGCATGACCGCAAGGCAGTCTGTTGTGATTGCTCAGGCAACAAACAGAACAACTTTAACTTTTGGCCTTCATTGACATTCGCAATGGTTCCTTCAATTGTTCTCATGTTTTTAAGACCTGGGTCCACGATGCAAAACTAATCCAGTATGATGGCCAACAACCGCGGAAGAAATTGAAAACCTCAGATTAGGCCGTATCAAGTACAATTTGGTTCATCCCTAGACACAGTGCTACAGTGCGCCAGGGTTTCTTTTGTTAGCCCCTTCGAGGGTTTGGTGGCGCGCACTTAGTCACTCTTGAGTGGGCTTGCTCCCCAAGGAACTAACAAAACACACTCCGTCACGTCTCATATGAAGTGACCAGGGATGCACGGATCCGTACCAGGTACCTTGTGCTTGAATGCAACGAGCTTCTTCCAGACTGCAGATTCCCTTTTGGCGTTCCGAGTAGAGTTGATCAGACGATGCAGGTTGCAACGATAGGTTTTTTGGGAAAATATTTGGAGAAGTTCTTTTATTCCCAGTAGGAAACGGTGAAGGGCTCTGTGGCAGAGACAAATACCTAAGGTGCGTACCTGAGGTGCTTGTACAGAGCAGGTACTATGTATGCCAGGGAGGTACCTTGAGTATCCTAAGAGCTTACATTCCTTACTTGTACAACATGACGGCAACTCCCGTTTTGACTGGCAACAATTGGAGAGGCTGAAAACGTCTTGAGGTGCGTGTAAGGACTTTTAACACCGTTCAAGCATTGATCCAAAATATGATTATGTGGTCTTATCGCCCCACCAGATGATTAGTATGCTAATAATTCCTACTGGATGCGATGTATTTGCTGTTTTCATTCGGGCTAAGAGATGGGGTTTGAAATGCACGAGCTTGCAAGCCGACAGCCGAGTGGGTCAGCCCGCAGGTCGGTATCCTAGCAGATGGAGATTCACTCGGCCATCGGCCTGGCATGTCGTTGAGCCGAGTAGAAACGAACAAGGATTGCCTCTTTGACAGAGGACACAGTGGATGGGAGCGATAAGTCCGGAACCCGGCCTTGTTGAGCGAACTTTCCAACCACAACCGCTCCATTTCCACACGTGGGAGAGCTCCCGGAACCGCGGAAGAAACGCACAGTAATAGAGTACAGCGCGGAAACCCGCGAGATCCGGCCCCATTTTTCCCGGTCTCGACATTCGGATGAACTCGCCGCCGTAGTTCCTGCACACCGGAACACACACACGTGCGAGGCCGATAGATACGCTGTGGTCTTGTTGCGTGGACAATTGCCTGCAATTGCACGATGGGAATCCCTCGCATATGTGTCAAAGGCACCCTGGGTTCGGCTCAATTTTCTTTATTGTTGATACGCAGGTTACACTACGCGTCCGTGTCACGATTAGCCATGTAGTACTTTAATTCATGGATATCCTTAACGCCCAAACCCCCCAATATATCCCGAGTTTTGGCTATGCTCCAACGCCGAAAAAAAAACATAGAAGAAGCTGAAGACGCGGTCGGCGAAAAAGGCAGGAGAAAGATACCGTCGGCACCCACGGGTCCGATGGAGTCCTCCATGGAGCCTCAGTGGGATTCGGCTCCACCATGTTGATGGTGTCGTGCCGATTCGGTCAAACTCCGCATCCATTTCCTCAAATCATCGTCCCCCGGATTTTGTTCCCATAAGCATTGGCAGTTGGTCTAAATGAGCAAAATGCTGTGTCCTTTTGCGTCTGTTGGGTATAATCGATAAGAGCCTAGCTTGAGTCAAGACACAGGACGAGTGTGCTGATATCTGGCTGGCATAGGAGTGTTTGCAAAAGCAGGTGTTGATGAGTCGACTGCCGAACATATCGCTGCCGAAGACTCAACTTAATGAGACTTGGTGCTCGCACTACTTGAGGAGGTTACCGAGGAGGCCGACGAAGTAGAGCCTTGGCGCTCTGCCTTTCGCTTCTCACTACAGATCCCGTGTCAGAAGCAATCTGACTACCTTAGAACGAATACCGATATGAGGGCAGCACATACTGAGTGTTGCGGTCGAGCAACGTGCATTCCCACTTGGCACCGCCAGTCTTGATGTGAAACTTGATGCCCTTAGTTTGGAGTTGGGCCTGGAGGAGGTCGTAAACTTGATCCTTGGACGGCATTGTGTGGGCTGTAAGTGGGAAACAGAAGCAGTTGAGGGTGTGGGCAGGCTGGAGACACCGAGAGAACGAATGGGAAGGTCACGAGTGAAGAGTTGAATGCGAGAATGGTTGTGAATGGGCTTGAGGAAGAGGAGGGAGCAGGAAGAGGTTTATATCTGTGGACTAGAAGACGTCTGTCCGATGGTCGGGCCCAGAAACCAGGTACGTAACTGGGCACGGCCTGCAACTCGACAGGCACAGATGAGATGAGTTGAGGGTTCTCGGGTTCTGGAAGGCCAGGCTTGCGCATCTAATTGCAGGGAGGTGGGAGGGGGGTGGGAATGGGATGCGTACGGAGTGCCTCAGAATTGGCGCTTGAGGTTAATGAGCCATTTCTCACTTATCCTCCATCTTACGCTACCACCGGCATCCTTGTTTGGGAAGAACCGTGGGCGCTGCAGTTTCCGCGTGTGGAGACCAGAGAACAACCCCCAACATTCAACTGCTGAGCGGTACCTACGGTACCGACTATCTTACCTATCCACCTATTTGTTCCTTGCATGTATTCGTTGTGCATGTGCCCAGGCTGATGATATATGAAGCGTACAAACTTTCCGCGTGCTCATCCTATGTGATTACCTAACCTTACACAGCGCACAGAAACCGGGTACACAGTTTGTTGTTTGGTAAACGCTTCGTTCGTCATCTCAGATTACCGTCTTCCAGGCCTTGGGCAGAGGAGTTCGATACGCAGTTGGACGCTTACTCGGGCTGACGGCTTTAGTCATGTCCCCGAGCCTTCTTTAGGAACTCCACTTGAGTCCCCCACCAAGGCTGCAGCGCGAGAACACAGTGGCAGATCGGGTTGTTCTGGCAACTCTCATCAAGATACTCTCTAACAACGCTGAACTGGGGCTGGCAACTAAGTACTGAAACGCCCACGGCAAGCGGGCGCTTTCCGCATCGCATATGTCCGGTCTAAGAAGCGCTTTTGAACATTAGAAACAGCCTTGATTTCTTACGGTTTCAGGAGGTTCCGGGCTTCCGGACTAACCAGACACAGTGAAACAGCGAGGCCTGGAAACCAACGGTGCCATCATCGGCACCTTCGCTCTCAGTTGCCCTCCACGCCAAAGCCCAGCCCGGCCTTTGTGTGTTTCGCGTTGGCTGCATGATGGGTAACGCGCGTGCTGCCATCCAATTCGCCATATTGCTTGGCAACTGTGGACAAACCGGGCGGCATGCTGCCTTGCCCCTCCTGCAACGGAAGCACGATCGATGCATCCAACCTCTGCAGGATCGATGGTCTAAGTCATGTATGTGTGTGCAGTATGTTGTCAGACCAGTAAAGAATGAGTGATTTTTCTGGCCAAGAGATCAGGGTAGGATGTTGAACACTTCGTGGTCGCTGTCCTGTCTTGTTGGTGTTGGGGCCCTGGGGATGTGTGTGCTGAGCTGATTCCTGTTTGCTCCGCGGGCAGGGTCTTTCTGTGGACCCTGAATTTGATTTGGTGTGCCCCAACCCTCGACCCACAGATTTGCTTTATCGGGGCTCGCTAACGGTCAAACCCGCTCGGAAAAACCAGTTTGAACCAATGGTAAGTTAAGCTGGTTCTCAATTTGGGAAAGTGGTTGCTGTTGTCCGCTTCAAGCGATGGCACTACTCCCGCTTACTTCCATAGATAGCGATACTGACACAATCAGTTTGCGCTAAAGCATACCTATACAATTCCACGGTTAAGGGATAAGGTGCCCTAACGCGCCGGGGACTGGGCCAAACAAGAACCTTTGATCTTCGCCTGAATGCCGCAAGAAGCAGTCAAACTCCTAGGATGGTCTAAATCCTATAGACTGATGTCGCTGATCCATTACATGTATCAAAAGCGAATCGGGAGAAGTCATTTGGTTATCACGGCTGTGCAGGGCTGTGAGAAACATGCGAATCTTGGCGAGAGCACATAGGTGTCAGGGTTAAAGGAAATCATCGTCACTTTAACAACCACCCCTCTCTCCTCCCCAAAATAAAGTGAAACATTCAGCTGCAAAGGATGCCAAGGACTCTCGAGAATATGGAAAACAGGTTAGAGACCACGTTCCGTTAGGTTAAGTTAGGACACGGCAGGACGAGGACGCAATGCCAGTTGGGTAGTCGTTGTGGTCTTCTTACTCTCACACACTGACTTTTAGACTACGGGGTAGTTTTCCTGCCTGTATGGTAGGGAACCCGTCCGTTTGCATGGACATCCCCCACGAGTGAATGGCGGACTAAGAGAGGGGTGACAGTTGCAGAAAGCTGGGGTTGCTTTGGCCTGCCGATTCGCTTACCCTCTTTGGCCGCAACACGTATAGGATGTGCCCACGTCCACGCACCCGCTTCTGCGGAAGACTGCGTCACCTTGAGACGAATTGATCGAACAGACTAGAGGCAGGCAAATAAGAAGCTACCTGTCTGCCCAAGGTGGGGTCGGAGGACTGCTTGCTTGCTTTCCCTTCAGCCGCCCCGTCTCTGCACGTACCATGTCAGTGTGCTCCTCAGGGAGTCCCCAAGATGTTGCTGATTGATAAGACTCGCACGACGTTGCGCTGGCATTAGGTAATTCTCTGGGGAATTCACTCTCAAAGTAGCTTCCTCTTGGCAACGGCATGGAGAGTTGTAAGAATCCCCCTCCCCTTTGGATGAAAAACATGTCTTACTACCCTTGAAGTGTTTTTTTCTGTCAGACATCGAGGCTTGAAAACTCTTGGCTGTCCAACGGTCAATCGGCTGTCCGCTAATCCCCACTACGTTAATTTGTTGCAATGCACGATGAGCAGTAGATGGGGTTTTAATGCTTGCCGTACCCGAGCCGGAGTTTAGCATGACTTAACTAGCGTTTGGACGCGGCTTAAAATGGCTCAAGCGATTGTGTAATGGCTGAAAAGAGCAAGTTGGCCACACAGGTATTCCTGGCACCCATATGCCCCATCCGACCTTGATGGCTGCGGCTGTGGTTGTACAAGTGACAATGGAAGAAATGAAATAAAGTGTATAAATAGGGGAGTTGCGAGTGGCTACCGTGTTATTCTATGAGCCTGCAATCACCCATCAGCTTCTGTGATACCGAGGCCGCCACATTTTTGGGAGCTGTTCTTGTCGATTTCAGTACCTGCCCACCTGCTTGGATGACCGAGACTGGGTACTATCATATTTACTTCGCCACGCACAAGGGATCAATGGCTAAGCAAGGAGGAATGGCCAAATTCGGCTTTTTACGGAGAGCCCGCATCATGTACAACTTTTTTTGTGCTACACCAAGCCGTACAGTCTGAAGCTAGGTGCCGAAAGCTGGTGAGCGCATAGTCGAGTACAGGTAGGTAGTCTGCAGGAAAACCGGGCTGAGGGTAAAGGTCCGCTTCCCTCAGACATTGCCAAGACGCTCCGCTTTCAAGGCCAACTCACAGCCATGACCACTGGCGGCGACAATCAAATATGTGCCACAAAGGAGTTGAAAGAGTCATTACAATCATCGTCATCAGCGTAACCGGCCAGCCAAGATGCTACTCAAAAAACACCTGCCATACTAGTACAGTCTATACTTCTTGGTATCATAGCTTAGCGATAATGGCCTGAGCGTACTCCGTCGTGGTCGCCTTGCCACCCAGATCACCAGTCAGGTGCTTGCCCTCAGCCAGGGTATCAAATGCCGCCTTCTCGATGCGATCAGCATACTCGTTGAGGCCCATGTGCCTCAGCATCATCATGGAGCTGAGGAGAAGGGCAGTGGGGTTGGCAAGGTTCTTGCCAGCGATATCAGGAGCGGAACCATGGACGGCTTCGAAGATCGAGCACTCATCGCCGATGTTGCCCGAGGGGGTCAGACCCAGACCACCAATCAAGCCGGCGCACATATCGGACAAAATGTCGCCATACAGGTTGGGCATGACCAGCACCTTGTCATTGTAAGGAACAGGGTCGGTGACCATTTTAAGGCAGGTATTGTCGAGCAGCTCGGCATCGAACTCAATATCCGGGAACTCCTGGGCGACGCGGCGGCCGACATCGAGGAAAAGACCGTCACTCATCTTCATGATAGTGGCCTTGTGGACGACGCGGACCTTCTTGCGGCCAATGGCACGGGCGTGCTGGAAGGCGAACCGGAGGACGCGCTCGCTGGCTTCCCGGGTGATAAGCTTGATGCTCTGAACGACACCATCCACCACAACGTGCTCAATGCCCGAGTACTCGCCCTCGGTGTTCTCGCGGATTAGAACAGTGTCGACATTATCGTAGGGAGTCTTGCAACCGGCAACGGACCGGCAGGGACGGAGGTTGGCAAAGAGGTTGAAGGTACGGCGAAGAGTAAGGTTAAGAGAAACGTGGCCCTTGCCAATTGGGGTCTACGAGCAGTTAGAGGTGCTGAAAAGGGGCAACCGAAAATTTTAAACATACAGCCAGGGGGCCCTTCAGGGCAACCTTGTTCTTCTTGATGCTTTCGATAGCAGCATCGGGAATAGTGGTCTTGCCGTCCTTCAAAATGGGGTCGACGTTGATGGGCTCCCAAACAATGGGAGTCTGTTTTGGTCAGTATTGTGTCGTTGTGATCTCCCAACGGCATTGGGTGGCACAGGATGAGCAGAAGCTACAAACCTTCGCGGCGGCAAAGATATCTTTGACGGCGGCGGAGATCTCGGGACCAATGCCATCACCCTCGATCAAGCTAACGGTGTAGCGGCCCTACAGAGATGTCTCAGTTGTACTGTTCCTTACGGCAGAATAAACACCTCGGGGCTATCCTGAGTGATTTTCATGGGTTGAAAATGACAGCTGAAGTGCCCTGGACGGTTGGTAATTTTGGCCTACCTGTGCATCCTTCTGGCCGGTGAACTTTGCGATGGAGTCCTGCGACGAGTAGAACCTGCTCTGTAACGTCTCAATGTCAGCACAGAGTCGCTCAAGACATAGGACACATTGGGTTGTGATGTCGCACCTGCAGGGACAGAGAGACGGCCGCGCGGGGAGCCGCACGGAAGCACTGGCGCTGCATAGGCGCAGCGATGGAGCGGAGGGCGAACATGGTGAACACTGGCGTCTAAAGTGAAGAGGGCCGTCAAATGGAAGGGGGTGCTGCACCGTAGGGAGATGCAAGGGTCCAGAGGACGTCAAGAGCAACCGCCAGGTCCAGTGAGGAAACGTCAAGTTTTGATACTCGATGCTTTTTATGCGCAGATAAAAGTTAATCGATTTCACCTCCCACTGCTTGCCTTGGGAACCCACAGGAATGGCAGGATTTGGCAGCGGGACAACGGCTGGGACCGTGCACTGCAGGGATCTTGAACCGCGCGGCGACATGCCATTACGTCGATGAAAAGCCGACGGACTTGCATCTTATCTCCTCACCGCCTGATAAGTGCGGCAGAATCTTTAAAAAAGGCAAGGGTTAGTATCCGGCGGGCGGTGAGCAGCACGATGACGCGGTGACCCACGCTCTCCTTTGGCTCTTCTCGGGCGTTCTTGAGACAGCGAGTGATGCGCGCCAAGCTGCTTAACGGGAGTCCCACCGAAACCCCCGCAACGTTTCCAACCCCCTCTTCTCTGGTGGGTGCAAATCTCCACCAGCTCGATCCACAGCCGGGCCGCCGGCAGCCCTACTCCCAATGTGCTGCATTGCGTAGCCGGAGACGCGTACTCTGTAACCACCCCGAACCTTGCTCCAAGCTACTGGTGTCGCTATCAACACTACCCCCTCCGTTCCCAACATGGCGACGGACCTCGAGCGGACCGTTCTCGACTTCTACCAGATCTCCAACCTCAATCCCGTGCAATGGCCTACCGAGAAGGACAACGACAGCGATGTTTCCGACGACGACGAGGCAAAGAAGAAGGCCAACCGCCGCAAATCCCGGTACCAAGCTCTGGAGCGGGCTGTAAGCAACCGAAGCAGCCTCATTCCTGGCTCGGAGACCTCGGGGAGCGGGATGGGCAACCTCGTGCAGAGGGATGAGCCAGACCCCCTTGGCACTACCGACAGTGTAGTGCGAACATTGAAACTCCTTGGTGTTCCTGTACAGGAGGATCTCCGGCTGCGTGAGTTGGCCCTCGCCTCCAAGACAGCACAAACATGTGTCCAGGACATTCGTTGACAACAGCTCTGCCGATAGGGAACCGCTTTCTCCTCTCATCAACGACCTTTTCGCCGGCGCTCTTCCTGTCCCAGATGCATGCAAATGCCGATACTCAATCACTAATAAACGGACTGGAGGTACTCTCCAGGTCAATTGACCAGAAGTCAGCGTCTCTCAAGGTGCTAGTGGAGTCCAACTTTGAGCGTTTCGTCCGCGCGAAGGCTACTATCGACAATGTGTACAAGGAGATGAAATATCGCGGCGCCGAACCACCTGCTCCACGCCCCCGTGGCCATTCCCGCCAAGTTAGTAGAAGCAGCATTCGAGGAGGTAATGTCGCGGGACCTCTTGCCGGTCCCCTTTTACCTGCAGCAGACCCTCGCAAGAAAAATGCGCTGGTTAAAGAGAGCGAATATGGTGTTTTGGGTGTAAAAGCACCACTTCTTGAGGTGTCAGCAAAGGCAGAAGACGTTTGGGGACCTGCACTTGGGGGTAGGGAAAAGGAAGAGCACCTCAAGACAGTTGCTTCCTATCTCGATCAGTACAAAGAATACGTCGAACTCAGCTCAGCCATCGCGGACAGCATTAAGCGTAAGGATCACGAGAGCTTAGTTGAGGAATACACAAAGGCCCGTAAGTTTGCCGACGAAGCAAAGCGTCTGGCCGAGGAGCTCAACTCCTCACAGCCGACCGATGAGCAGCTATATCGCATCATTTTGGCAGCGCGAATGTGGCAGGATGTGGATGAGCAGATTCAAGCGTTAAAAAGAGACATTTGGCGGAGGCTTATTTCACCTCAGATCATGGTCGCAAGGACGGACGCAGCGGGCCAGCCACGGAGCGACCAGCACATGGAGCTCATTTCATTGCTCCTAGAGTTGGGCGTGGAGGATAACCCTATTTGGGTTTGGCTCTTGAGTCGCTATGACTATCTCAAGAGCAAAATCCAGTCGACCGCTGACAGGTCGAAAGTGGAAATTGAGGTTCTGCGCCGCCGTTTGGCGAATGCCGAAAAGCCAACTCCTCAAGCCATGGCATCTCATATGCGTATGCTTGGCAGGCAGTCGGTTGAATCATCCAGGTCCAAAAACTTAGATTCTCCAGATATAGTGGAGCTCTGGGAGATGAATGTGGCTTTTCTGAACAATATGCTCTCGCCACAAGGATTCTTGGGCGAGGTCCTGGACTTCTGGCAGACTGTCCAAGGCTTCATCGATGGCAAGACGCAAATGAACTTGCCAACAGGCTACCAGGGCGAGTCAGAAGCCCACCACCGCCTGTCCCAGCAAGGCGTGGTTCAACTCCAGAAAGGCATCATCGAGCTTGTCAGCTTGATTCGGGAGAGCGTTCTAGCCTTCTTTGCTGACCCTCCTCCCGAAGATATCTCGCTGCTGTACTCACCTATGCCGCCTCAGTCTCCAGGATCTCCGGGAATTAGCTCCTCTGGCGGACTGCTGACACCACGAGATCCTCGCTTCAACATTGATCCGAGTAACCCACCTCCCCCGTCGCCCAAGAGAGGCGAGGTGTGGGAGAAATTTGCATTTTGGCCCCCGTGGTCGAATTCGATCAGCGGAGCGCACTACCTTGCCACAATGCTTTCTATCGTCGGAACGGGGGCAGCTGACATGGCTTCCGTCTCACCAGTTGGCAACGGAGACGCTGCCGAAATTGAGCGCGTCAGAGCTCTAGTTGGTGTCGCGAGGGAGAGATGTGTGACTGCCCTCTGTGCAGCCTGGAATAGGGATGCCGAAAACATCAAGTATGTCGAGGATTGGAACCGGAGCCCTGATAGCAACGACGTGACGAAAATGCCGGCCAGTTTTGCCGCATTTGAAAGTGCATTGCTCACAGGGATGCAGAAGATCCTTTACATCTCTGAGGCAATGTCCAAGCCGGGTGCGGAAGATATTGTCCTCCCGCCGCCGACTAAACTGCTGCAGATGGTTCGCAGTCAATACGTCACAACCCTCTACAAGGCCCTGAGCGGCATGGTCGAGAATGCTGAGCGGTACCCCAAAAAGGCAGAAGATGAATGGACAGTTGAGGCCGAGACCTCCGTCCTCGTGCGCCCAAGTAATCCCCGGGTGTCGGCTTCTACAAGCACAGGAGGCACTCTGGACGCGAGCGATAGGGTAAGGTGTATCTCATGGTTGTCTAGGTTCGAAGCTAACAGCAAACCCGCAACAGAACGTTCGCATGCTTCTCACTCTTAGCAACCTCCAAGCCCTACGCTCAAACGTTGTGCCGACACTAAACACCCAGTTCGAAAACGCTTTCTCAGTCAAGCTCACCGACGAAACCAAGACCATCCGGGACGTCCTCGGCCAGATTGACGCCCGCCTCTTCCAGTCCTATACTCGACCCTCGATCGAGGCTCTCAAACGTATTATCCATGCCGGCATTACCTCTCCCGACTGGGTGCCTCCACCAGGGGGTCCCAAGCCGCATTCCGTTCGACCCTACGTGTATGAAGCCCTCCTTACACTCGTTTTGGTGCATACCCAAGTATCTACGACCGCCCCATCGCTCACGTCAGAGGTGCTCTCGTACCTCCTCGAGCAAGCATCACGCGAGCTGCTTGAGGCGTTCAAAACGCGCCCTAAGTACCACCTGGAAGCGTTGATGCAGGCGACGCTGGATGTCGAGTTCGTGGCGCAGACACTCAGCCACTATACAACGGATCGCGCATCGGAGCTGCAGAGCACCATCTACCAGGAGCTTGATGGACGCACTGACAACGACGCGCGCGCGCGGCTGCAAGCTGAGCTGCCCGAGATGCGCGCTGTGCTCAAACGGCTGAGGGAGGCTAGCAAGAGCGAGTTTGCCTGCTTCAGGAAGCCAAAGAAGCCCACTGGTACTGAGGGAGGGGTTCAAGGGACGGCGGGTAAGAGCCAATCAACCTATTGATCACAACAGCAACAGGAGCCATGAAAGCAACTATATGAGATGTGGGCCTACAGGCTTTGGCTGTATGTACGAGCATTTACTGTGAATAAATCATCGACTTGGGTTGCTTCGTCAGAAGTAACCCCCTTTTCAGCATCGCCAGTATAAGTTTCCAATAATGTTGGTAATAATCAACTCGCATTAAGTTTTCGTGACAGGAGGTATCTCTAAGAGCTTGGCCAGGGTATTTTAGTCTAAGATGAGAACAACAACCAACTCCAATCGCTCTGCCCGTTCAGCCATCATATCTATCCGTCTCACATCCGAATGAACACTCAGAAGAAGACATTACTTTGTTTCTGGTAGAGGCAGGCTACGTCTGGGGAGAGGCTGTACGTCGATTCATTAACCAAGCCATCATCCCGATAGAGTAAGCCTCCACCACTCTTCGTGGTTTCATTCCCATGTCATCATCAGTTATAAAACCATTGCCGCTGGATCCCGAGACCGATTTCAAGTCTCATCGCGACAGGTGAAAAAGGTATGACCACTGTTCACCTGCTGCTCACCAACATGATGTTACCTTTCTTCGATTTAGGAATCCGAAGGGGGGAGCAGGAGTGTAGAGCAAAAGAGAAGCTCGAACGACCTCGAATCCGTAGGGGAGAAAGTAGGGCGTTCCTTCTTTGCCTTGACATGGGCAACTAGAGAACATACCTGTTAGTTTCCGCTAACCAACAGATGCTCATGACACAACTTACAATCGAGGTTGATCGCCTCAAAATATCCCCTGATTATAGGGTTCTCCTCCTCAGTGACCAGCTTGCCGTCGACCTCGCGGCGCATAGTTCGCGGCAAGGCCTTTCTGATGCCGAGCAGCATGTGGAGCAGATCGGCGATGACATAGCCTTGCTGGGCAAAAGTAACAGGCTCTTTCTCCAGCGGCCAGAGGTCACGCAAGTTCTCCTGCTCCCAGGCTTTAAAGGCCCAGCTAGACTTCTCGACACAGTTGAGCAGGATAAGAACAGCAAAGTACATGTTGAAATCGATTTTCACCTTGCTGTCCTGCAGCACACGTTGCATACCAGTGAGCAGGATTTTGCTCGTGGCGGCAGCCTTCCTCTCGGCCGCCGCCGCAAGCTGAAGGCAAATGGTGTCGAAAAGATTCTTATCGGTATCCTCCTTGATGGTCTTCGCCGGTGTATCCTCAGCCCAGGTTTTGGCATTGATAGTCCACTGACGCTCCCGGTCCAAAATCTCAACCAAACCCCACAATTCAAGAGACTTCTTGAGCAGCTCATCATTGGTCTTACTGGCAATATCAACTGCGGTTTGAAGGGTGACCCGGACAAAGTGTGACGGTTCCCGCACAATCAGCTCGGACAGGATCTCGCGCATGTAAGCCTCGACTCTGGCGGGCACATCTTGATTCTCGTTGTCCAGCATGACGATGGGGTAGTTGGTAGGCTTTTCGTCTGCCATAGAGGCATCGATCAGCTTCCCCTCGGCATCCCTGCCGGGATCGCGCTGAAGAACTTGCAGCTGCAGGCGGGGGGAGCATTCGGGAAAATGACAGGCCTCAATGAGGACACCGTGATTCCCGAGGCTCATAGCCTGCTTTAGGCTATTGACCCTGGCCTGGGCAAGAACAATCTGGACGCCTGCCGAATACAGGTCTAGCTGCTCCGAAAATTTGGTCCGAACACAGCCCGTACGCCACACCCGCGGAGACAGCACCTTCTTACAAGTCTCACAGGGAGACCCTTGAGAACATGTCTTGCGCAGTACGCGGCACCGGATGCAAGCGCCAATCTTGCGAACTTCCTGGACCTCTTTCCTCCGGATGGCATTAAATCGTGCCCGCGAATGACGCGCCTTCGCAGTGCCTTCAACGCGGAACATTCCCTTGCCAGCTGGGGCCGCCGGATGCATAGCACTGTTGTTCGTGATGGTTGCCTGGAAAGAATCCGTCGCATATGCCAGTTCTCCCCATGTCTGCGGAGCCCCTGGGCTAGGGACGGCGGGAGCCCCTGGGGTGGTTTGGAGCTCTTCCACGCCAGGGGCAGGGCCAGCGGGTGCCCCGGTCATGTCTGCAACTGGCAGACTGTTGTTACTGGCAGCTGCCGCGGCGGCAGCTGCAGCTGCAGCGGCTGCATTAGCAGTGGCAGTAGCAGCTTCGGCAGCGGCAGCAGCTTGTTCACCCAGTATCTCTGGATCAAGATAAGACGGATGTAACCGCGCGGTCGCGGCGGCTGCCATAGTGATATTTGCGGACTCGGTGTTCGCATCATTATCGGCGCGCAGAATTTCCTGAAGCCGCTCTTCCGGAGTAAGGCCTTGCTCCGTAGCTTCGGTCGAAGTAGACTCAACTACACGTCTGACAGTCAGCCAGATGTCACCTTGGAACTCCTTAACCCAGAAAAGACGCCAACTTGCCCTTGGCCGCCTTAGCAGAACCATTTTCGTGGCTCACAGAAGGGTTGTCCACAGTAAACTGCTCGTGGAGATCGAATCCCACACCAGGCTGTGAGGCGGATGGTGTAGATGTCTGGGGAACGGCGCCATTTGGTTGGCCGCGATCATCGTTCTTCTCGTTGAGGTCGATCTGTCGGGAGACTTCAGCGAGCACTCCCAGGGCAGTCCAGTCGCGCTGCATCATGGGAAGATCCATCGCCGAGCCATTGGCTTGGACGCGAGCCTGGACTTGCGCCTGAGCCTGAGCCTGGGCCTGGGCCTGGGCCTGGGCCTGGGTCTGCTGCTGGAAGCGCTGCGAGGCATGGCTCATGCCGGACATAGTCAGCAGGGCATTCACCCTCTCGGCCTCGCTGATGGCCGGGCATTTTTTGGTCAAATGGTTGGTCAGACTATCAAGACGTCCACGAGGAAAATGCTCTCCGCATCTGCGACAACAGGAAAGGTGAGATTGGGAATCAGTAACTCGTCGGTGTTGTCACCTCCAAAGAGGCGGTGGGTGGAAAGGCAGGCGAAAAAGAGCGGTGGCTCACGCTTTGCAAGTGTGGGGATAGCGATTGCTCTGGTCCTGTAGCTTCGGACCGCGCTCGAAGTATTGCAATATCAGGGCATTTGGCCGTCTCCCCATTGTTACCAGTTGATCGGCAGCTGCCTCATCGACGACTCAGTTGTGATGTTTATGGTCGGCGCTGGGGAGGGGTCTCGATGATGCGAAAATACTGCCGGTCTAAAAAAGTTGGCGGTCAGCGAATGGATGCTGTCATCACTGTAGGCGGACTAAAAAGGTGGGTCTTCAGACAACTGTGTCACGTGCTGACAACAGTCTGGTTATGACAAGTCGATCCATGCACAGTCAGCACCTGTCACATGAAGTTTTCTCAGGTCTGTGTGACACGGCAAGCCTTCCGTGCTAAGGCTTTCCTTCGTGGACTAGTCTAGGCAATCTTTGCTGTACATACAGGATTATGTGACTGATTCACCTTCAGCATCGACATCGTGCCCTTTCCCGTCTTAATCAGAGATCGATACACCTTTGGTACGGTATTAAAACGGTACCTGTAAATACAAAACGTATCTTACAGCACACTGTCAAAACAGGATTGTTGGATGGGCATTCTGTCAAGAGCCGCTAATCTCAATCAAGCTTCCCCTTTGGCTTGGCGCTGTTAGGTTCCATGCTTTAGGTTCCAACTGCCGGGTGCGTCCAAGTCCATCATCAAACCACAAGGCTGATCCTTGGGATCCGTCTGCGGGCTTTGGCTCATCGCCGGAATCACTGCATCACTCGTTCATCCCGTTTTGATCTTCATACTGTGACTTGGCTAACTCCTGCTATTTGGGCCTTGTGATTCTCAGCCGATCACTACACAGACCATAAAAGCATTCGTCGCGCCTCAAAGCTGCCAGCCTTGAACCGACCAGCATTTCCCGTACCAGCGTTTTTACCTGCTCCGTACTTCTCTAACGTATTATTTATTGCCGCTTCTTATCCTCGAGGTTGCACTGCAGCATCTGGCGCGCAGCACCTAGCGTTAGAATTTTGACACTGGGCGAAATCAGGCACTGATGAGCTTGTCTTGAATCCGCATCCGACTACATACAGATCACCCCCTGCAGTGCCCTTACATCTACGTTGCCCGGCGCATCGCCATCGATCGCGCGACCCCCCCTCGATGAGCATAACACAAGACTCTTGACCCATGCGTGGCGCCACAGTGCATGAAGCGATCCCGAATTCACGATGCTGCTCCTCCACCAAGTCGGCAGTGTCAAGATCGGAGAGGTAGTGCGTTACACTGTGACATATAAGCCTTCGGCGGACCACATTCTTCCCTCCCCTGAGTTTCTGTACCTACGCATCAAGAACACATGCTCCACTCCTTTACGCGCCGCCTTTGTCCACGGCCCCTACACCCTTTCGGTCGCTGCATACCCGGCACATTTCAAGCCTTTCGAGAAGTTCGAGAATCCCCGTCGCTATGGCGTACCAGAATTTGAGCCAATGCTCAAGGCAGGATCCGTCTGGAACTGCCACCTGGTAGTGCCCGACAACATCCGCCAAACTGCCGGTGAGGGGAGCAGTCAGCACGGCTATTTTGGTGGACGCCCGAACCGGGAGGGCGAAAGCGCGTCCTGGATCATCGAAGTCAGCTCTCAGGTCTTGTTTTCCACCTCGGCCGCAGTGCACTACGAAATATTGCTGGCCCGGGATGAGAAGTCCCTCAACATCGGCTCCGTAGTTTCCGTTATTGGAGGTCAGACCCATGTCCCGGAACCGGGGCGAGTCAGCGACTTTCAACGGGGTGCGGAGTCCCAAAAGGACCCTTCAGGCTTACAGAAAGGAGTCTTCTCCAAAGCAATTCATCTCAAGGTTGAGGATACTGCTGCCTTGTGGAATACCCCCCAACTGCCTGGCTGGGACGACGTGGGCTGGCTTCGCGCTAGGAGTGACGATCTCATTGAGCCTCCTACTGAGGCAGCTACAGATAATAACCGGCCACACGCGAACCAACAGCACCGGAAACACAAGCCCAAAAAGGTTCATCTAGTCGTCCTCACCCATGGACTACACAGCAATCTCGGCAGCGATATGCTGTTTCTCAAAGAAAGCATCGATGCAGCAGTCAAGCAAGCAAAGATCGACGCCAAAGCACGGAGAGCCAGGGAAAGGGTTGTAAGGAGACGCGACTCTTCCCAGACTGAAGCCCCAGAGCGAGCTGCTGATGGCAGCAGTCACACCCTTGACGCTCGTGTTAATGACGGGGGCAGGGAGTCGAACATGGGAGAAGTTGATGAGAGTGACTCTGATGACGAGGAAGTCATAGTCCGTGGGTACTCGGGCAATGCCACAAGAACTGAGAAAGGCATCAAGTACTTGGGCAAGCGACTGGCAAAGTATTTGTTGGCAATGACGTATCCTGATCAGCCATGCTTGGTCACCCCGAAAGATGCGTCTGAGGCTATTGTCCACACTCTTAAAACGAGCGCTTTTAAGAAAGCCGGGGAAGATGGCCACAAGCAAGGCTCTTCTTTCCGATCTCATTCTTACGGGACCAACAGGACGTACAAGTTCACCAAAATCAGCTTCATAGGGCATTCCCTCGGAGGCCTCGTGCAGACGTACGCCATCGCATACATCCAAAAACACTCACCGAAGTTCTTTGATCTCATCCAGCCTGTCAACTTCATTGCCTTAGCCTCGCCCTTTTTGGGTCTTAATCACGAAAACCCTCTCTATGTGAAGTTTGCTTTGGATTTTGGCCTGGTTGGTCGAACAGGTCAGGACCTGGGACTCACTTGGAGGGCGCCAACTATTGCACGCAATGGATGGGGGGCCATTGTGAGCAGCTTGGGCGAACATGCACACAAGCGCATGTATGGAGAGCCACAACCTGAATCCAAACCTCTTCTTCGAATTTTACCTACCGGTCCAGCTCATAAGGCACTTAAGAAGTTCCGTAACCGAACAGTGTACTCAAATGTTGTCAACGACGGCATTGTGCCTCTCCGTACCAGCTGCCTGCTTTTCCTGGACTGGCAGGGACTCGGCCGTGTAGAGAAGGCTCGCCGAGAAGCTGGACTTGTCGAGACCGTTGTGGGCTTTGGATGGGCTGAGCTTACAGGAGCAACTGTAACAACACCGAGGCTTGCGCCGTGGAGGCCACCAGACGAAGAAGAAAACGGTGATGGAAACGATATGGACAAGAACGCCCAGGCAAAAATTGAAGATCTTCACGCAGTTCCTCAGCCCCCTAGTAATGCCACGCTGGAAGATGATAAGCAGAGCTTCAGGGCAGCGAGTGATTCCTATCCCGGATCTTCCTCAACAGCAAGCCTTACCAGCCCCTTAGCTGGGTTGTTGAATTTCCTCCGTGGCGACTCCCCAAAGCCGGCACAAGCATCATCTTATAAAGTGAGTAAAATCTACCAACGGGGTCAAATTGTGAAGCAGAGCAACATGTCCAGCGACCAATCTCTATTTGGCTCCCCATCGGCATCGAAGCGCACTGCTGGAACTCAGGCTGCTCAATGGACCGAGCCCGTGTCGGCTCCCCCTAAAACGACCATATTCGAGTCGGCCGGTGACTTGCTCAACCCAAAACTACCCTCAGTTGAGTTCCTTATTGATCCGGCCAAGCGTCCCCGCACCATCTTCCACGATCGCGTCTACCATCCGTCGGATATTCCTCCACCACCAACCAAAGCGCATCTTTCCACGACGAGCCAGTTGACATTACGTCTACGATCTGGTGTTTCTACCTCTCAAAAATCATCAAGCAAATCCACGTGTGCTTCCTCGCCTACCTCAACATCGAACAACCCTTCCTCCCCTTCTCAGCGAAGTCGAGCTTCTACCGCTGGGGACGGTTCAACCGTCCACACGACCCTCTCTTCCAACCCCGATACAGCCGATGTTACCACCGTTCCAAACTCGCCTGAAGATGGGGCCGCCATGAATGACGAGGACCAAGAAGTTGATCGTTCCCAGATGCGCGTTGAAGAAAAGATAGCCCGAGCTTACCACCGTGGCATGTCCTGGCGCAAGGTCCTCGTCAAGCTGGAACCCGACGCCCACAACAACATCTTTGTCCGTCGTATGTTTGTCAACGCATTTGGATGGCCGGTCATACAACATCTGGTGCAAGCGCATTTCAGCGATGCGGAAATCGCAAGAACAAGGGACGATGACTTGCCTGGGAGCGTGGACAGAGCCAGGGATCCTGAAGAGCCAGCAGGGCTGAAGAAGAGCGGAGAAACAAAGGATGTCGAACTGGCTGGAATTGGTGCCGGAGTTGGTGTGGTCAGGGACAGCATTCAAGGGAATAGAGATGAGGTCGCAAAAAGACCTAGTGAAAAGGAGCCTCACCAAAAGCCGCCAGGGGTCGTGCTGACGGGCCAGGCACAACACTATTGTGATGGACATGCCCATGAGATTGTGTCGGGGTTGGGCATGTCTGAGCCTCCTGCATCATCGTCGTCCCTGTTAACCCCTTTGGTTACTCCCCGGACAGAACTGAGCGATAAGTTTGACTCAGTCACGTGGAGCGATCGGGATTGGTTGGATAGTGGCGAAGATTCTGATGATGACAGGAGCAGGAGGAGCAGCACAGGACACGCAAAGAAGGAATTGGGTGCTGATACCTCTCTCGGTGCAGACAGTGCAACAAAGGCAAAAGGAAAAGACAATGGCGAAATCTCTGGCCTTACAAACTCTCCTCAAGCTACCGGAGTGGAACAGAAAAGCTCAAGCCCAGTGATATGGAGCTGGACCGAGAAAATTGTAGGTAAGAGTGGTTTAAGCCACTCAAGGTCGTCGGGAGAGGGGAATTAGAAGTGTTCCGCGCATAAAGTAGAGCAGGTATGGTGTGTGGGTGTCTGGCGACAGTGGCAGATTGGTTGGCAAATAACGCAAGAGAGTTGAATGTTGGATAGAAAGACTAAAGTTAACAAGTAGTGATCACGGTATCTATTATTGATTCCGTTACCCCAAGGCGCTGAGGGCGTTGAACCTTAAAGATCCTGGAACGCATGGAAGTTTTCATTACTTCCGACCTTGTTGACGAGGAACAGCCATTCTCTGTCTCATGGAATGCCATGACGTTCCATGGGATAAACCCCTCACACCATTATTCTAGATGCGTACCTCCGTATCTATCAGCCTTTACCTACCGGACGCACCTTCACATCATTTGGAGAGACCCTGGAAGTTCTGGGATGCATTGCATGCTTCCTGACAGCAATACTTGCCACATTAATATTACTGACTTTATTCTCATTTAAGTCATCAGGGCATAAGTGGTTAAGAGGTAGATGTTGTCTGGACCTTACACACTCCTGAGCCAAGAACGGCTGTTGACGATATTACGGTTTGCTCGTGTCGAGAACTCCCTGGAGTACAGGGGTATGTACTGTCCAAGTATTGTAGTGCGGTGCCAAAGTGTTTTCCCCGGTTCAGGAACCCACGTATGTTACATCAGAGATGAAAAGAAACGTCAACACATTTGAAATTGTGAAATTCGGGAAAAAAAAAAAAGAGAATAGATCAGGGCTCAAATACGGAGAAGGGAAAGTTAAATCGTATGGCGTCCGATGATGTTTACGCTCTGAGATTTTGAGGTGTAATGGGCTGCCAAGTCCTTGTTTGACGGTGGTCTCTAAAAATGTACCCTGCACATCACAGTATTTGTGTTAAGATCCTGTAGTGGTAATAACTGGGCAGCCACTAGCAAGGTCTGGGTACTCTGGCGGCGATTCAACGTAATGCATAGAGTGATGCAAGGGAAGAATACGCTTCGGAGCATCGAAGGGGACATTGTAATTCAATATAGCGGCATGTCCGCCGCATTTTCTTTTGAAAACCAATTGAATTGATGATTGACGTGGAAAGTTTTCAGGGAGGAAGGCTGAGGGAGATGTTGGTGAGATGTCGTCTTAACCACTGCCCAAAAATCCAATGGTGGCGGGCAGGCTCCAAGGGCCCTGTTAGACCCAGGGGCAGCCTACAGTTGACCGCTTGTTTGATTGTTACTGCGAAACTTGGACAGGGGTTCTGGTCAGCCTTATACTATAAGCCACAGTTTTCTTGCACAAGATCACCGAATTTGGGTCAAAAACTAGTTGGCATGATCAAGCAATGAATTATCTATCCATTGATACCACTTTTTTGTGCTGAAAACGGCTGCTTTGGTGGTTGAGTCGCGAAGTTGTTGGGCAAACCTTGGTCCAGAAGTATTGTGGCTAACGAACACATTAAGAGAGTATCGTATATTCAGGCTCTCTTAGGGGATTCAAATTGCCCAAAGCAAGGGATCCTCTTTGGCTTGGCGTCGATCATCGTACTCGCAGATACCGGGGTGAGACCCCAGCTGCAAACCCCCTGTGTCTTGACCCAACCCGAGCTTTGAATATGAGATCCTGGCTGCATTGTCCAGATGTCCAAGTTCTCTTCAGCACCTAGATAAGGGGCTCTGTCTCTTTTAGACTCACCACCTTCGCTCGTTGAGACTGCTCCTGTCGTTGATTGCCACGGTCGCTCGCTGTTCCTCACCTGAGTCATTCCTTTGCTACTGACGATACTCGAAGAAGATGCTCGAACTCTCAACCTTTAACTCTTACAATCCCTCCTGTACAATAGACCCCTTCCTCAGCCATGTGGTGGGTTGGGTCAACAATGATCCCGCTGAACAATATGCCTCTTGCACGTCTTTGTACGGCTTTCCTGTTGTTTCTACGGAGACGCCGGAGGTCAACGTTGTCTTCGAAACAATCACTACTACCGTCTCGGACACGACTATCGTTGTTGAGCTTACGACGACCGAGACAACCGTGGCGGAAACGTCCACTTCTTATGAAACTCTGCTTCAAACCCTGACGGTTTATACAGCTACAGTCACCTCCACAGCTCCACATTCATATGTCACCACGGTGCCATGGAACGGCGGTGCTGTTGTGAAGAGAAGTGAGACTGTGCCTGAGCAGAGGCTGAAGAGGAAAAGACGGCGGGGTTGCCTTAGACCAACGCCAACTGCTTCCTCTCCGTTCACAGCTTCAGCCGGTAGTTCCCCCAGCTTGATTAACCTCACTTCGTCGTCCATCTCAGTGTCTCACGCTGGAACGGCTCCTTATTGGACCAACTCGACCTCCTCGACGTATCCCACTGGCACGCTCTCTCACTGGACCAACTCTGCTGCCAGCTCCATACCAACTTATGCCACTCAAAACGTGCCGTACTGGACTAATTCAACCTCCTCGACATATCCCACTGGCACGTTCTCACATTGGGCCACTTCTGCTACCAGCTCCATCCCAACCTATGTCACTCAAGAATCGCCGTACTGGACCAACTCAACCTTCTTGACGCATCCCACTGGCACGTCCACCCAGTGGTCCCCTTCGGCGTCCAACTCCCTCTCAACTTCCATCGCTCGAAATACGCTATACTGGATCAATTCGACTTCTACAACCTCGTCTCCTCCGATCGGAACCGTTGCATACTGGACTGCGTCAGCTTCTTTCTCTGATTCAACCAGGTCTTCCTCCTATTCGACTGAGTATTCTTCTTCCTATCCTACCGAGTTTTCTTTCTCGTCCGACGTCCCAAAGACTTTTACTGAGTCCTTTCCGTTGTCAAATGCTTTCGAATCCTCATCCAAGGTACCTGCGACCACAGTCGCTTTGACAGATTCCCCTGAGTATTATTCTGCATGTTCGTGCATCAACGCCGTTGAAAGCACCTCCTGGGTCACTGCCCCTACCTTTACATCGACTTCTACAGTCTATGAGACTGTCTATACAACCGCTACCGCAACTTCGACTTCCGCTGTCACTGTGTTCGTCACCACTACAATTATCCAGCCGATGACAACAACATTGTCCATTGATGTCTATGCAGACACTCCTACCACAACGACGACTACCGTGTGGTCGACCATTTACTCGGCCAGCCCTACTCAGACTGCTGGCCTCATGGTGGCCTCACCGAAGTCGCTGAAGGGCAAATACGTTCAGCTGGACTACTCCCTTAATATCCTCACTTGGCGCCTCACGAAGTCCGCCGAGTTGGCATCATCCAGGAAGCTCATTGTTTCAACTGATGAGAGCACACAGCCACGCTTATTGGGCTCCAGTGAAAGCAAGCTGTGGGTGGACTCCGGCAACAGCATCCGCCAACTCTGCTGGGCATCTGATTCGAGCGCGTCCAAGAAGGGCTATCGTGCTGTTTCCTGCCGTGCTGACGCTTCGACGGGCGCCCTGTCGTGCAATGTGCCTAGTCTTGGATGGAAGCGCATGATGCAATGCAATGACTACGTTTATATGATTTCGAACTCGTATAAGGTGCCCTCTAATTGCAATGAGATTGAAGTTAAGATCAACCCTTGGTTTTCTTGAAGAGAAAAGGAGGGTAGAATGATTATATGTTTGATCCGCTTCAAGGTCAAGAATGGACATGCCGTATTGCAGCTCTCTTTGACAGAAACTCATTACCACAAGTTTAAGATGTAGCCACTAACTTCTCGTTATGGCAAACTTGTCGGTTCTGCTTGTCTGATGGGCAGTTAATCAGTTCATAATAAGATATAGCAATTATAATAAATGAGTGAGTGATATGGAATTCAAGTACAGACCTGTTCCTGTCAAACCCTTCATTGTGGCTTTGATTCCGACAATTTCTTACTACCTACCATGTTCGTGTTCCCAGCCCTTGCATCGACATATAGTTAACTAGGTGCATATCTAGGCCAGGATATCGAAAATAGTTAAGGGCCTTATGCCGGAAAGCTAGAAGCTGGGGTCCGGACGGGTCGTGGCCCTGCCTTATAGAAGGGTGCTCGGAACGCTATGGATGAAGCAAAGCCTGCATGTTTCTCTCCGATTAGGCAGTGACTATTGTGCCTCAGAGGACAATGTGCCATGATATCTTCTGATCTCTCCAATCAATAATGTTCAGAGCCAACTATGGCTCTAGCGCAGTTGGTTCACATACCCTCCTTCTCGCCGCCCACCTTGCAAGGGCGTGTAGCTCATTTGGTAGAGCGCTCGCTTAGCATGGTTAGAACCCCGTCAAGTGTTCCGGGCTATGCGAGAGGTACTGGGTTCGATTCCCAGCTCGTCCATTTTGCCTCATGTTTTGTGCTGTACTTGGCATACTGAAGTGAGCCCGGTTGTGTTATTGATTTTCATCTTTTTTATTTGATTCCTTTCCTGAATGTATGCGTTGACTGCTGATCCGCGGGAGTGTGTCGACAGGGCTGGGGCTTGCAACTGACAAGCAGGTCACAGAATCTGGTTCCAATTGTCTAGCTACAACGTACAAGTTCGGATAAACAAACCCCAATACGAGATTGCCTTGGACCTATTTCTTTTTTATTAAATCATGACTGTGTCAGCAGCTCGATAGTGGACAAGCAATGTTATATTTCAAAAGCAAACGCGAAGATTGAACAAAGCCGATCGCAGCGTAATTGCCCCGAAAACATCCGGTTATGGCCGACCACCGGCGGAAAGAGTGGGGCATCTGCAACAATGTGGGGGTGCGGACGGCTCAAAGGACACCGAACCGGACAAGGCGATCGGCGCCGATGCAATGGAAAGGACGGCGCAAAACCCGGTTAGGTACGTACTTGGAATCTTCACAAGCTTTCGAGAAGCATCCGATTCTTCATGTGGATAACCAAAGGGGCGGGTGAGTGATCCACTGCATAATCCATTGGTAGGCAGGCAGCAAGATACAACTTCGACTGCGATGGCAAGAGTGCAATATGACGCAGATGGACAGTTCCGTACAAATATCGGTTATGGAGGGCAGCATCCGTCATTCGACCTTCCCATGTCCCACGCTTGCCGCAGACCACCTACAGTACCCAGGCTCCAGAGTGGACTCTCCTCCCCAAGGTAGGTATGACTGTGCGGTTGTACGGCTGTATGTACCTACGTGCCATGCTGCTGTGCTCCCACACAATCCCACGCTGCCCGGGCCCCGGGTGCTTTGCGGGCTGTGGAGGTGGGAAGGTCGGGACAACAAACTCTGAGATCCGTAGGTCGTGTGGGGTGAGCAGCGTAGCCAGTGCATGGGATGAGTATGAGAGCAAAGACGGTGTATACGGTACGGATCCGTAAGTCTGCATAGGAGGTACGTATGAAGGCTGTGGCTCGACGTTGACCGCCAGTTGCTGACAGACGAGGATGAGGGCGAGGACGCTGTGCTGGCGCTGTGCATCTTCAAGAACAGGGAGATTGGAAGTCGTCAAATCTGCGCCCCCGCCTTCGTTGTGTAAACACGTCGTCAGGCCACGAGCATGTCGGTTGGTTGCAGGCCGCAGTTAGGGCAACATTTGCTACAGCACCTTAGCTACTATGTACAGGGAGCCGTCCATATGTCGCGTTGTATCTACACTACGTGTAACCTGAGGAGTCACGGTTGTACCTCTTCAGCGCAGGTTGCCTGGGACTCCTCCATCTCCATCTTCAACTCTCAACCCCAATCCCCGACCAGCCAGACAGCAAAATCACAGATCGGCGGGCAAGCCCGCTGGAGATTGGAGAAGAAAAAAGTGGGACAGTGGGACAAATATGGTGGGGCCCGTCGGGAATGCGGGTCCCCTCCTTGATCAGCCAATGACGAGCGCGCCGCATACGGCGAAAATCTCCATCGCTCACCTCCTTGCATCCACCCCGCGCACTGTGTCCGTAAAAACATGCAAGGTGCCCTGGGGGAGAGAGGCTGCTTGTGCCATTCGACTCTCTTCTCCCGCTCTCCTTGCCCCAGTTCTCACTTTTGTCGTCGTTCTCCGACTCGCTTTACCTTCTCCCAGATCCTACGTCTCGGTCGCGTCGCGGTCAGAGTTTGAGGGCTCCTGTTCAGGTCGCCAGGCGCCGGGGTCGAATCCCAGAGAAGAGAAGCGTTGCAACTGCGTAGGAGGGGCTGGCGTTCTGGTTGTTCTGGTCGTACTTCAGGTACCTTACCTTCCATTCATTCACAATTCACTGCCCCGCTGGGCAAGGTGTCTGATTCTGTCATTCCGAGCTCAAGATTATCTGCCACTTCCACTGAAGTTCAAGTCTTGTTAGTAGGCTATCCTGTTTTGTCCGGTTTTGGTTTTTTTCTCCCTGTCTTGACCTTGTCCCTAGCTTGTCCACTTGGCCCCTCACCATTGTCACCATCCCATTGAAGATGGTCATGGTTGCCCTTTTATCTCGCAGCATATGAGTGGCGTCACACTTCTTGACAGCAAGTGTCTTCAAGGGCAGCAGGCTAACGCGCCAGATCTCTTCTCCGCTTCAGCCTCACCAGTCTCCTTCCAAACCGGTCCTAGACAACTCCAGGCACCATGCATATCCGAGACATGCTGGCGGAAGCCGAGAGGACAGGCGAGCCGTCCTTCTCGTTTGAATACTTCCCGCCCAAGACCGCTCAGGGCGTCCAAAACCTCTACGATCGTATGGAGCGCATGTACAACTACGGCCCGAAATTCATCGACATCACCTGGGGTGCTGGTGGCCGCGTGGCCGAACTAACATGTGAAATGGTGGTGCAAGCACAGGCTTATCTGGGCCTCGAGACATGCATGCACCTGACCTGCACAGATATGGGCGTTGAGAGGATCAACGATGCCCTGCGGAAAGCCTACAAAGCCGGATGCACCAACATTCTCGCCCTTCGAGGTGACCCGCCGCGCGACAAAGAGAAATGGGAGGCTGCCAAGGATGGCTTCCGTTACGCCAAAGATCTCGTCGCCCATATCCGCAAGGAGTACGGCGATCACTTCGATATTGGTGTTGCAGGCTATCCCGAAGGCTGTGATGACAACAAGGATGAGGATCTTCTGCTTGACCACTTGAAGGAGAAGGTAGATATGGGCGCTGGCTTCATTGTCACCCAGATGTTTTACGATGTCGACAACTTCCTGCGCTGGGTGAAGAAGGTCAGGGAACGCGGCATCAGCGTCCCCATCGTGCCGGGCATCATGCCTATTGCGACCTACGCCAGCTTCCTGCGCCGTGCGAACCACATGAAGTGCAAGATTCCCGAGGAGTGGATGGCGAAGCT
>Ga0065720_1018975_pt1 | contig 49229 bp, 50 predicted proteins | sample Thericmetagenome_FD_59107 | JGI IMG/M metagenome (GOLD analysis project Ga0065720, IMG submission 59107) | Thermophilic microbial communities from the Joint Bioenergy Institute, California, USA of rice/straw/compost enrichment - eDNA_2 v2... | ecosystem: Engineered > Solid waste > Grass >... | reverse complement strand
CCCCCAACTATCATAGCCGCCAGATGGACCGTCCTCGTCATGATGCACCGGCGGCGGCCCTCCCCTACCAGCCCGCTGCCTCATCTCCTTGGGGAAGGCCTCATACGCCTTGCGCATCTGCGCGAAGCCCAAATGCATCTTGCCAAAGAAGTGGTCCGCCAGCCGGCGATCGTTGTCGAGCCGACTGAGGTATGCGCCACAGACGTCGCAGACTTGTAGTTTCTGGTGACCGGATGGACCAGAGGTTTCGCTGAGCGCCTTCAGCTCCTTCTCGCGTTCTGCCTTCGCTACCATTGCCTGGCGGACTTTGTAGTACTCGTCGTATGCTCGCGCAACTTCGCCCATCTCGCCTAGAATTTCCACTTCCAACAGCCCATTCGTAATGGTTGCGCTGAGGTCGGAAATTGCTTTAAGCAGCGCATTCGTCTGCCTAACCTCATCAGGAGTCTTCTCCAACCTCCTCTGCAGTGTCTCGATATTCCGATTGCATGCCTCAATCCGGTTCTGCAGATCCCGCATATAATCCCACTCGAAGCCTAGCTTCTTTTTTTCGGCTTCCGAGAGCGCTTCGTACTCGTTTTTCAGCGGCTCGGAGTGCACGCGCGGGCAGGGTCCCAGGTCGGCTTTAGTATTGGTGAAGAGGTCGTGTGGACAGGTGCCGACAATGTACGAGCGGCATACTTTGGGGTCGGTGAGGGGGAGTTGTGCGGTGCGGGCGGCCAGACCGCCGCCCATGAGTTGTTCTGTCGACAGTTAACATTGAGCAAACAACCGATGACGGGAGGGACGAAAGATGGACTTACCTAGAAGCTTCCTTTGCTCTGCGGCCATCTTGCTAAGGTGTTGGCTAGAATATAATGAGAGGATTAGAAATTAAATGGTGCACTGGCTGCGATGATGGAGGCAGAGGAAGAAAAGAATGGATGTCGGTAGGTTCGCTGAATGTTGCCGGCGACAGGACGAAGATCGCAATGGAGCTCGAAGTCTGGAACGCTCAAGGCTGAGTGGAACGCGTGCAATGGCGACCCGCAGATCCACTTGGCGCCCATTATCTTATCAAAACCCTTGTCGGCCTATCTTATCGAGCCCCTGTCACTGTGCCGGCCATCTTTCGCCCAACTCTAGCTCTGGGTCAACCAACGTCAACTCTACGGACCGCGACGATTCAACGCGCCAATGGACCGGGCGCGGTCCAACACACAAAATGCGTCAACCACTTAGCACTCTCTTTTTGTTCTTCTTCTCCTTCCTCTCCCTCCCCCTCTCCCTCTCCCTCACAACCCCCGACTCCGACTCTCAAGCCCCCCAGGACTACATCCACGCTGAAACTGACTACCAAGAACAACTGCATCTCCGTCCCCTCCCTCGCGCCGCCCTTCTCGCTTCCTTCTCCTTCCGCTCCAACACTACATTCAGCGAGTTTACCTCCCGCAACTTCCGACTCTTCCCCCGCTCCCTCGGGCAAATCCTCTCCTATGCCAACACCCGGGAACTGCATCTGCGCTTTAACCTCGGCCGATGGGACGCTGAGTCGTGGGGCTCGCGCCCTTGGAATGGCGCTCGCGAAGGAGGGACAGGGGTGGAATTGTGGGCGTGGCTCGTGGCGGATAGTGAGGCTGAGGCGGAGAGGAAGTGGGTTGTGTTGACGAATGCTTTGTCGGGGCTGTTTTGTGCGTCGTTGAATTTTATCGACTCGACCCGCACGACGAGACCGGTGATGAGTTTCCGACCGGAGGGGAATCATAACGATGTTGACCCGGGAAAGATGCACCTGCTACATGGCGTGCTACCGCACGAGGTGGTATGCACAGAGAACTTGACGCCGTTTTTGAAACTGTTGCCGTGCAAGGGGAAGGCGGGGATTGCGTCTCTGTTGGATGGGCATAAACTATTTGATGCGAGCTGGCAAAGTATGGCGATTGATGTCAGGCCGATTTGTGTTGGAGAGGACGAGTGTGTGTTGCAGATCGAGCAGACCATTGATATGGTACTAGATGTGGATCGCGCGAAGAGGCCTAGAGGTAAAGTTTTTCTCCCCTCACTGTCCAGGCTAGTACAGCTAACATACCATTGCAGAGAATCCCATTCCCCGTCCTCTCCCATCTCACTTCCTCCCTTGCGACACAAGCAAACCATACCACTCTCACGACACCTGCTTTCCCCTCGATCACACTCGCAACCGGGACTGGTCCCTCACCCAGGTCTTCGGCCGTCCCCTGAAAGGCGCCTGTCCTTTATCCAATCCCTCCATTCCGCCCATCTGTCTCCACGTTCCCTCTTCTCGCAAGGTATTTTTTGCTGGCGTAGCGGCCGAACAAGAAAACGAGAGGGAAAACATTCGGTGCTACCATCTTTCTCCAGAAGAAGAGTTCAACCTCGTCCTGCCTCCTCCAGAGTTACCCGACGCAGACGAGTTGGATTTGGTCGTGCCCCCGACTCCGCCACCTCTTTACGCAGAAAGAAGCTTCACCGGCTACGGCCAAGAACGCGGTGGCGTGCAGGCACTGCTGCACAACCCTTCGAAGGCAGAACATGTCTCGTTCATCTACTTCGAGACACTTCCTTGGTTTATGCGGATTTATCTACATACGTTGACGGCGAGGCTTATTCCAAATAATTCGACCACTTCCCCCCCAAAAGATATTAAGGTCAAGGAGAGTGTCGATCTCATAAAGAAGATTAACTACCGCCCTGCTCTCGACCGCGCAAGGCCGTCTCATCTGGAACTCCATCTCACCGTTCCTCCTCTGTCTACGGTTCAGCTCACCTACACATTTGATAAGACCATCCTACGGTATACTGAGTACCCTCCAGACGCGAACCGGGGCTTTGATGTCCCCGCAGCAATTATTACCGTTTTGCCTGATGACTCCTCAGATCCCTCTGCTCCCTCTCCCGACTCCAACCTCCAACCGCGTTACTCTCTAAGAACCACGACACTCCTCTGTTCCCTGCCCACACCAGACTTCTCCATGCCATACAATGTCATAATCTTTACTTCAACCGCCATTGCCCTCGCCTTTGGTGGCGTGTTCAACATTCTGGTGCGGCGGTTTGTGGCTGCCGATGAGGGGCCTGTTGTTGGGATAGCTGCGTTGAAGAGGAGGTTGATGTTGAGGATTGGAGGCTTGCTTAAGAAGTTGGGGGTAAAGGCCTAGGGGGACATTTGGGAACTTGTAAGACAGGAGAGTAAGCAAAAGAAGGAATAGAGAATGTGTGGTGCGTGAAACATGTTACGGTTGCAAAGATGGTATTTGGATGCATTGACTTAGCACGCTGTTTCTTACAAGACTCTAGACGTGACTATATAATAATATCCTTTTCGTTCTAGTGCCTGGCTCCCTGATGAAGCCGGACTGTTTTATTGAAGCTTACCGACACTGCGGAGATCCGCGGGCGGCAGTGATGTTTGTGTTGTTAGATCGCTGCGCGCCGTTTGCTCCCGAATGGTTACCGTTGCCATCGCTCCAATCACCAACCAGAACATGCTGCGAGACTCACGGGAGTATGCTACGGCTTGGACGACACGACATTCCCCGGCTGTTCCGTGAGGTCACCTCGGTGAGTGGAGAGCCAACGCGCGTCAACTACCGTGCTCCTCGACTTGGTAGATGGAGTGAGGTGCTCGTCCGCGCATGTAGTGATTACTGTGTCCTCCATTATCGGCGACAGCCAGCATCACATATCGCACATGCACGTCTTTACCGTCATTTTGTCCTTGATCTTTCGTCCTCCCACAACTTCTCTGACTCTTACTACAACTTGCTGTCCCTTACAGCAGTTGATATTTTCATGCAGTGTCACATGGACACGGCAGTCCAGGGAGAAGATATATCCTTGACAGCCAACATATGGAGCACCGGTGAAACAAGAGCTGAGAAGGGCAAAGGCATATTTAATCGATAGAGCCCAGGATATACAAGGAGGTGCCAGAATGAGTTAGATAACTTTGCCACGATAAGGAAAACCCCTGAAGATCCCAGGAGACCGCGAGATACTCACAGGGGCAAAGGGATTTTATAAAGGGAGCTACTTAGACACGAAGGATTTTCTTGGTTTTTTTTCTCCCCAACACAAGGACATTGAGGACCAAGAAAGATTATTACACGTAGCAATTGACTTCGTTGTGCACTCCACATCGTCAGTGACCATCCAATCCATTTGACCCTGCTTGCACCAAAATAAGTCACCCGTTACATACGGAGACTTCTTAGACTACCATGTGCGCTTCAACCGCCCTCCGGGGGCTGTCAAGAGTGTCCCTGCGGGGCTGTAGTTTCCAGGGAACATTTCTTCTTGTGATGGGGGACTTGGTCTGGTGCAGGCAGGGATCGACAACGGGTCAATTGGGTTAGATGATAGCCACTGACGATATGGGCGCGCAACGAAGTCAATTGATACATGTAATAATCTTTGCTCCTCAATGGCCTTGTGTCAAGGAAAGGGAAACCAAGAGAAGTTCATCGTGTCCGGCAAGCATCCTTTATACAATCCTCCTAGCCATCTGGTTCATTCTTTCGGTCATTCAACTCCAAATATCTCCTGGGGTCAACCATTGGTTTGTGCTGCTCACAATCATTCCATCTGTGGTGTCCCTTGTGTTGGCAGTCAGGATATCTCTTTTTCCTTGGCCTGCCGTGTCCGTGTGGCACCCAACCCTAACCCCGATGTCTCCCGTCAACGGTTCGACAACTCGAGAACAGTGTCATCTCACCTCCGATCCAAGGGAATATCAAGGTTCTCGTAAGCGTCATAGACATCATATCCGATATTTCTCGCGCATTTGAGCAAGGAATATGGTCGTTAGGGTTACTTCCGGCTAAATCATCGCGTAAGCGCCCTGCGTCTGGCAGCAACCTTATCGCTTATGTTTCACTAGACATGAATAAGATATGTCTCAAACTATATCTAACATGTACTGCCATGCAGGTTTTTTATTCAAAGGGAAAAGAGCAACCTTGTTGGTTCTAAGACGAGGGAAAGCTGGGTTCCAGTAGCCAGTGGATAGGCGTCCGTTGTTCAAGTGGGCTCCTGACCACACTTAGTGGGGTATATCAGAGTTTCAGCTCTACGCTTACTCAGCTATGTTACTCAGCACTGGAGTCTCAGTGTTGGGAACTATAGTTGATCCCAACAAGGAATCTCCGTATCCGGCAAGTCCAATAGTTTTTCTGGCGTCCTGCTGCCTCAACAACAAGCGATCTCACCGCATGCGTCTGTAAATGCCGCACGTAGCAGGATAGCCATCGATGTGACTTGTTTGTGGGGAAGATTATCAACTCCAGGGCGTGTCGAATGGCAGGAGGCCCGCCCTCACTCAGAGGCCGACGTCAATGTCCAGGTATAAATGAGTCCTCCGATCCATTTTCTCGTCCCCCAACATCACCATCACTACCCAGGAGCTACTCGGAGGAACACATCACGTTCTCGCGTCATCTTCCAACTATAATGTTAAAGTCAATCCTCAACGTCGTCACCCTCGCGGCCATCACCTTGCTCCATGGCATTACCTTCGCTGCCCCCATCGCAGAGCTGGTCCCTGTCTCTGCCCCTGGGCCCATCCCATCCCTCAACACCACCGAACTCGAACTCTTGCCCCGTCAATCTGGCGAAGGCATTCATCTAATGAACTGCAACCCTATTATGGGCGGCGCCGACCCAACCCGCAAATGGACTTGGGTATCAGCTGTTTTCGTAAGCAACATGACTCTGATGTTGTCTACAACCAACATGTCCTAAATCTTCCTCAGTACTGCCCCAACGACGCCGACTGTAGCCGCCTCAACTACTCCCCCGACTACAACGATGTCTGCATCATGAAAACCTCTTACACCGAAGGGGACTTCCACAGATGGGAGGGAGGTGAGCAGTCTTGTAGATTTCCCACAGGCGTCACCTTCAAGTGGGGTATCATTCCAAATGCGCAGGCATTCCGGGATTATTCACACGTTGGGTATGTGTTCGACTTAGGAGCAATGCAATGAAAGGATATCAGTTCACTAACGGCAGCGGTATTCTAGTTCCGGATCCAATGGCTACCGTGACTTTAGGGGTTATAAGGATAATAAGGGTAATGGTGCCAACATGCCTGGACTTACTCATTCTTGCAAGAAGATCTATTACTTCATCTGACCTCAGATCTTGATTCGGCAAGTTCGCAAGTAGGGTGGAGTATTACCATCTCGCACTCAGCGTATGTTACTGGAAACGGTAGAGAGCCCATCATCAAAAATAGGATCAGATTATTGTATGAGAGAGAGGAGAGTTGCTTTCAGTGCTATTAGGGACAAAATACAGGGCTATCCGACTCCTAAACAGAGCAATTGCGCGTCAAGGTTTTCACAAGGCTGCGTAACAGCAATACAGCGTGGTTTCGCGTCTCCCACTCAAATTTCAGTCACAAAGCACCACGAACTCCAGCTCCCCTGGATACAATCCCTCGACTCTGTAATACAATATGCGAGCAAGGCTTCAACCACAAGATTTTCTTAACACTCAACGAATAGAGCAGCCCTTTTCTCCTCCAGAGCGTCTAGATCTCTAACTTTTTAGGCAGGTCTTGGCAGAGATCTGTATGGCTGCTGGGCAGCCACGTCATACGTTGATTGGGCGTTGAACACTTTGCAACGCCGGGTTGGACAGGCTCCTTTGATTGTGGCATGATATGAGCATGCTTTCAGCCTTGCAAACAATACTGCGTGTCATTCGTCCATGGTTTAACACATCTAAGACGCGCTGAGATTCAAATTCTGGAATAAAAGCCAGGAAGCTGCCGAAAAAAGATCAGGCATTTCGGTACAGGCCTCAAGATATCTTTGACACTTGTTCAAGAAACCAGCCCCCCTTGACAATACCCTAACATGGGCAACAAGCACAGCATCCATATCGCCAACGCCACCTCTGAGGATATCTACGTCTTAGCCTACCTCAGCCCAGACTGGGCCATCGTTGACGCCATCACTAACATAACCGTCATAGCCGCCGCCTTACAGCAATTCAAGACTTGTACTGCGCTCGGCGAGCTCCCTGCCAAAATCACTTCCATCCGGGACATTTTCCAGACCTTGTTGGCCGTGAGAAAAGTCATTGTGTCAGGGGCACAAGGCGTCAAAGCTGCCATGGCGGTCACTGAAGCGTTCAAGAAGACTGCCGTCAAAATCCCGGCGGGGACGTTCAAAAATGTGAAGTCGGAGGATTTCTTGAGTATCTATCTCAAGGCGCATGGGATTGCGGGGTTAATTGGGGCAAAGACGGTTACCTTGATGGTAATGGCGGGCGAGGGGAAGGATTTACGGGCTGCAATGTGGAACAGCGGGAGCGATCATAGCTGGATTGCGACGAAGAGGGGGGTTATTGTGAGGAGTAGGTATGGGACGTTGTGGCAGGAGAATCCAAGGGCGGGGACGATTGCTTGGGGGAAGTAGAGATTATTTTTGGCGTGGAGGACCTCATTTTAATGTTTCGAGTAAATGCGCAAGGGAAAGTAGTACGAATTGCGCACCTATAGAAGTGGATCAATCATGAGATCTTATAGTTATCTAGCCTATCAATATTATACAAGGTTGTTGAACTACATCAAATGATCTTAAATTCACATGATATCAAGGCGCTGCGCTATGTTTCTCTTATGGCAAGACTGAACGGCCACCTCTTCGCTTCCCCTCCATGACAGAAATTAGAGATGTATATGCAATCCCATAGTTCATCCTTTTCCTTTTTCCAGCTGTCTTGCATAGCACTTCAATTTTCATCAACCGTGATAAGTGGCTTATCTGGATCCAATTGAATGTCTGCTGCTTGCTGGATATATTTGGATTCAACTCTACGCTTTCAGGGGTACAGATATCTTTTGCAAATCTGTCACTCTATAGTATTCCAAACGAGTTCGGATTTGTAGCGATAACCCACTTTCTTGAGTCTTCTAGTTCTCTCTATCCAGGTGTGCCATCAGGCCAGAACGAGGCCGATGACCCTGCCGGCTCTGTGTGTAGAGCCTGGGAGATTCAGTATGTGCAAGCCCTGAGAGGCGATTCACGGTTTAACCATGTCTCCCCTTGGGTTGGCTCGGGCCCTTGGGTCCCAGTCGGGGTGGTGGGTATTTGAGTCCCCGACTACCACGGTTAGTCCCCGTGGGAGCAAAGCTGGTGCCAAGTGTCGATAGCTAAGTTGAAAGTCGGGTGTAAGTAAACATTGGTAATCGTTAGGCCGTTCTTGGTCACTGGGACCGAGCGGGCTTAGGAGCGCTTGTGGCCGATGCTGTCAACTGGCAGTCAATGTAGATTGCAGCCATGGTTGAGTTGTCGATGGCGTATAAGGTGAAGCCGGGGTGCCGTCTGACCTTGCCAAAAAGGACCGGCGGCTCTTGGATGCATACCACCTAGTAACGGTGTTGGACCGCCCTTTGAAGAACACCGTCTAGGTTGGCGTTGGAGCGTTGAGCATTAGCTGATATGATTCTAATGGTGCATACCATGGTCGGTATATACCACTATGCAACTTTAAATCGGTCCAACTAGGTCCGACAGGGCGCTCCTCTGGGCGGGGGTGGGCCTGCCGGGTTGGGCTGGATGTGCCTCGGTCGTGGGAGCGCGGAGCCGCAGGAATCCCGTGCCTCTACCTTAGGAGGCGCTGACCGGAGGGTAAAGAACATTGAGGGTGTTGTCTGTCGGGGGTGCTGTCGTGACCCGGATTGGGGCCGTCAGCCGGGGATCCGGTAGTGTAACGGGTGACTTGGTATGGTGCAGGCAGGGATCGACAATAGGTCAAGTGGGTTAGAGGATGGCCACTGACGATGTGGGGTGCACAGCGAATTACTACGTGTAATAATCTTTCTTGGTCCTCAGTGCCCTTGTGTCAGGGAGAGGAGGAATTAAGGGAAGTCTATCATGACCGGGCAGCTTCCTTTATAGAATCTTCATCATGTCTCAGCCATATGACTCAGTCTCTTCGGTCATTCGGCTCTAGACATCTTCCGCGATCAACCACGTATTTGTGCCGCTCACAATCATCCTGTCTCTGGTGTCCCTTGTGTTGGCAGTCGGGGACATCCCTTTCCTTGGACTGCCGTGTCCATGTGACAGGTAGCGCGGTGTCCTCCGGGGGGTGAGCCGAAGCCTCGGGCGTCGTGGGATGTACCGGTGGTGCGTCCGGGATAACCGTGTCCTCAGCTTCCAGCCTAGCTGGGTTGGGCGTAGTCAAGGGGTTGGAAGGAGGGTTTGGGGGAGAGTGTGAGGGATTTGCTTAGCGGTCGGACGCCGCATTCTTAGTTGCCCAGTATGCGGCGCTGCCTGCTTTCCTGACCACCTTGCGTTAGTCCTCGGTGAGTTTGAGTATTCTCCCCTGCCAGACCTTTGGCCTCGCGTGGCTGTTGTTGTGCCCGGGTTTATATTGGCCCAGACAATGCAGGCATTGCGGGATTTGCGAGGTGTTTCTTGTGGCTGTGGAGGGAAGCGCCGTACACTGTGCAGCGGGAGCTAGAGCGACACTTATCCTTGTAGTAGAAGCCGAAGTATCGCTTGCATGTGTAGATGCGCACCTTCCTTTTGAGGAGGATCGCTGAGTCCGAGTCGAATAGCCTGAAGGGAGAGACCTTGTGGTGTAGGATAGCCAGGTAGGTGCCAGGCGAGTCTTTGACTACATGAACGCTCACCTCCTTTCCGTTTGGTGACAGAGATGACCTCGTTGTCCATAGCGGGGTCGGTTGGATGGCGGTTACCGTGGTAGGCCAGGATGTATCCGGGAACGTTTCCAACCAAGTGCGCATAGGTAACCGTCTCGGGTTCGATTGTGTATCCAGCCTCTTCGGCCTTGTTGGCGAGGGTCCCACACAGGGAGCCCTTTTCTTCCCTGGGAAAAGGTCGTGCGTAGTTTGTGCCCGCTGGATGAGCTGGTCCAAGCGGGGAAGTCGGTGTTGAGCTGGTCAAAGACCAGGGGAGTGCGAAGCGGAGGGAGCCACACTCTAACCGACGACCTACCGGGCCACAGCAGGATTTTTTCCAGGCGTAATGCACTCCAGTTGCGCCATCCTGCTAATGCCGCTTTGTTCAAGCACACATCAGAGGTTTCAATGACTCAACATGATCAAGGAGAGGAGTAGATGAACAAAGAGCGTGACAGAGCTGTGGGGCAGCTTCCCCAATGGATGTGTCCACAGAGAATTCAATGTTTATCGATCAGGTAGAGTCCGTGCTTCTTGCCCGAGAGGCCAAAAACTATTGTTGAGCCTGCCATTCCGTGTCTACATAAGCAACCTCCTCCTTCTTTGTGCTATGGGCGCGAATCTTGTGTTGTTGCTCTCGGGTGATGCTTGTTTGCTGTTTGTTGCCAAGGCAACAAACGGGACCCCTAACTGCCAGCCGTTGGTTTCAGGGGCAGAATCGAGACGAACTGTCCAGGCCAACCTCCCAAGTAACGACAAATGTTAGATCGATCAAGTAGGTAAGTAAGTATATTCATGTAACTAGGCCACATAGCCTGTTCTGGGTATGTGAGCCAAGCAAATATTGCATGCGTGGCATGATTGTCTCTAAGGAACATTAATACAATCGAGCAGGTGTCGATTTACAAACCAACTGTCTTCAAAACCCCATGATCTTCCCCCGATTCCAACATCCGCTGTACCACCTCAAGGTCTTTTAGCCCTTCGGCAGGCATCTGCCGAAGATCCAGCCTGCCGGACTCGAGAGCCTGAGCAAACGATGCCACTTCGGCTAGGACACCCGAGCAATAGGGGAACTCCTTTGTCTTCACAGCCTTATCTGCCAAACAGTCTCCTTTCCTGTTCACGGTCGTCACAGCGTTTGGAGTCCAAGTCACGGCACCGTTGGTTGTGACAACTTCTACTTCCAGCACGTCCTTGAACTCAGTACCGAATGTAATATTAATCGTACCGCTCTTTCCTTCCTTCGTGAATGCGACAGCGTGGACGGTGTCTGCGGGAAGCAGTCTCGGTTCCAGGAGGGAAGTGAAGGCAGCGACTTTGTCAAGTTCATGCCCGGCGGCTCCCAACAAGAAGCGAAGTGCGGCGACGAAGTGCACTCCGCCGTCGAGCAAAAAGCCGCCTTGATATTGTGGAACTCTGCGCCCTGACAAACATGTCAGTGGAGGTCCTCCCTGACCTGTCCCGGAAATGGTCTGGGAAAGCGGGCAAACTACCCTGGGGCTATTCGACGGTCGATGCACATACACTCGGTATTGAAGTACTTATTATCCTCCCCGACAAAGCCGTACTTTTCCAGGCGGAAGGTCCTCAACAACCCACCAATTTCCTTGACCTTTTGAGCCGCATACGCTAGCGATTCCAGGAAGCGGAAGTTCTCTGCTACACCCCAAACCGGCTTCCTTTCACCCAATCCCAAGTACCATTCGAACAGCTCCTGACCATCAACAACGTTTCCGGCGATCGGCTTTTCGGAGAGGACATGCTTTCCTGTCGCGAGCGCCTTTCTGATCACACTCGGTTGGTGAGGAATCGGCAAGACAATGTCAACAGCAACGATGTCTTCCCGCTGTAGCAGATCGTCAAGAGACTTTCCTTTGACCGCGGGAACATCGAAGTAGATGGCAACGGAGCTAGCGTCCTTGGATGCAGCAGCGAGAGCCTCAGCGGAGCGCTGCGACCGGGAATAGACAGCCTTGAGGGCAAGACCGGCACAGGACTCGATAGCAGGCAGGTGCTCTGGTCCAGTGGGTCCATGTTAGTCAAGATGCTTCCGGTGAAACATAGAGGGAACTTGGATCGCGCTGCATAGACTCTGCAAGATGAGTCACTTACGCTGCCGAGCAAAAATACCTGCTCCAATAAGTGCGATTCCTGCCATTGTTTGACCAGTTGGTGTTACAAGAGAATTTCAGGGATGGAATGAGGTTAGGGATGATAGTTGATAATGACTGAGGGAGTTGGAAGAATCGGGCTGCACTTACAGTTAATTGATTACAAAGCAGCTTAAAGGAACTCCATTCCGTGTGGAGACAGCCTTCATGTTGATGGGTCCGGTGGACACTGGGATAACCGCGAACATGGATTTTGAAGTTGAAAGGGGTTGTGCTAGAAGATTTGACAGGTATGCACAGCCAAATACCTTTGATCCTTTCCCGATGTGTGCACATTGAGTTGATATTACACACTCCAATAACAACTATATAAGTATGTCAAAGACCAATGGTCTTAGGGGAAGAAATATCTAAGGAGTAATCTTCAGTCCATTATCCCGCATGGACTCATAGTGTTTGCTTGATTAAACAAAGTTACATGTATTCCTTGATCTATATATCAGCTAAAGTGACCGTTTCCTCAGAACAAGTAGTAACTAACAATGCTTTTACACCTGCTTCTCATCTCTCGCCAGATATATCGGTTTTTAATTCAATCTGTCAATCACGCTGTACGTTTCCACGACTCGACGCCTCATATTCCTACTGCGCCAGAATGAAAACCAGTACGCCATTCCTTTGAAGTGAATACTGGCGATGATAAATACTCAGAGGTACCATCAGAGTATACAAGTTCAAAGCGAGCTTTGGCGAAATTTTGGCGACGAAAGTGAGGACTAAAAGTTCTAGACGCGACAGAAAGGATGTGTCAAGTGGCCTGAAAACACGGTATGGGAATTGCCGCTACCCAAGCGTTTTGCTTCCAGACGATGGCATAAATTAGTAACCTGGTTGAGCAAAAAGTTGACCGGTGTCATTTCAAGACAGGACATGACGGTGTAGATGGGCCTGATAGCGAAAATTCACTTGTCTATGTTGTAAGCGCTACTTATTACATTCCTTCCTACAATCAGTTGTAAGGTAAGACGGGCTGAGTTTGATCAATACTTCATAATAAGCTGTCGCTTACTCATGATTGTTGTGGAGACACGCCAGTTTAGCCGCGACCGTCTTGGGATTTTACTTACGGTCTCCGTTTTCCGACGGAGCTACGAGAATGCAAGGGCTTGAAGGTTCCATTCCTGTACAAGCGGAAGCTACAGAAATGGTCCTTGTAATACTTACAAATACTCCAAGCTCATCCAACAATTCCCAGACGACCATTCAAGGCAGTATTAGAATTGACGCATTCACCAGTATGTCAATATATACCTCAGCCCAAATTTCCAAATACCTCGAGCACATCGGCTTCCGCCACCCCGACAATGTTTACCAGCTAGCCGCCGATAACCCTCTGCAACTCCTTACACAGCTGCAACTCCTTCACATGGCCCGTGTTCCTTTCGAGAGTCTGTCTCTTCATTACTCACAATCGCGACTCCTTTCCCTCGATCTCGAGGATCTGTTTGACAAAATTGTCAACAAGGGCTGCGGCGGCTACTGCATGGAGGTGAACGCTTTCTTCGCCACCGTTCTGCGGAGCCTTGGGTTCAAGCTTATCAGTGTAGGAGGGAGAGTGGCGAGGCCGGATGGGACGTATAAGGGCTGGTATGTCTGCACGTTTAAGGATGCCGAAGAATGTTAACCGACACTTATACTAGGGACCACATGACAAACCTGGTCAAGATCAACAACCAACGTTATGTTGTCGACGTTGGCTTCGGCTCCAATGGGCCCACAAAACCAATTCCTCTCGAGCATGGATACAATTTCACCACTATTGCCCCGGCCCGTGGCAAACTCATGTACCGCTCTCTCATAGAGCACAGCGATCCCGACCAGCGGGTGTGGGTCTACTCAGTGCAGGAGCATGCCGATGCCCTGTGGAGGGATATGTACTGCTTCGTAGAGATTGAGTTCTTTCCTGGTGACTTTGAAGTTATGAACCTAAAGACGATGACCACTCCACAGAGCTTTTTTGTTCAGAATGTGATGTGTATCAAAACAATATTGAATGAGGAGAAGACAGAACCTGTGGGATGGGTGATTTTGCATAGGGATTACTTGAAGAGACGTGTAGGAGATAAGTCGGAGATTGTTGAGACTTTCAAGACGGAGGATGATAGAATCGGGGCGCTGGAGAAGTATTTTGGGATTGTGCTCAGTGAGGGAGCGAAAAGGGCTATTAAAGGGCTGGCGAGTGAGTTAAGGCCGAAGGGGGAACATGCTTGATAATGTCCTTACTCGATCTAACTCTGTACTGCCTGCTTGACTATATAGGGAGGTAGTAGAGAAGAACCATGTGGTTGCAGGGTTAGAACCCTATCGTAGAAGCAGTGACGCAAATAGAGGGGAAGTTCGACTTCGCCTTAGGGGTTTGTTCCCTGCTCGCTAATTCTGGTCGAAGTTGGTGTTAGTGATGTACCTCGACAAAGTGCTTGTTCACAGCTCCTCGAACTCTGTAGAGTGTAATCGATAGCTTAATTTCCCGCAGTTAGATATTTAGAGATCAGTCCGACTGCGTTAATTGAACCATAGCACTAACCCTCCTTTCTGATAAACAGTCCAAACGCGATCAATCATCATCTGCTGCACTATGGTCTTTCTCTCTCCTGCCTAGCAATCTCCTCCCTAAACACATTCCTCTCCTTCTTCGACGATCCCCAACTCTCCCGCTCAGTCAACTCAACTCCGGCACTGGTCTCACTCTTATTCTTTTCCTCATCCTTTCCTCCAGTGCCAGAAGCCATCCACAGACCCTGCTGCTGCCACGTCTCTCCCGTTCTCTCTGCTCGGCTTTGCTTAACTCCATAGCCCCCTCCCGTATAACTCCTTATTACCGCTCCAATGATAGGTACTGTACCATTCCTCCTGTAACAAAGTAGACACATACCCAAACCCAACATGGTGACTACAACAATGGACAATGGGAGGGCAATTACCAGCGGATTCACCCCGCTCTTTTTGGGCACGGCAGTGTCCGGCACAGGCAAAAGCCACACCGACGGACCGACACGTACATGATGGTCGGTGGAGATGTCAGAGGTAGTGGTGTCTTCATAGGTGAGGAGGAAGGTCACATTCAGGGGCACATTGGAGGGTAAGTCTGGGTGATGCAGAGTGAAGAAGTCTGGAGGAATGGACCAAGCGTAGAAGCCCGTGTCAGCGCGAAACAGGGGAGTTGTGAAGCCTGTTTTAGTGCTGAAATTTGATCCAGAAGGGGTGTAGAGGGCTGAAAGGGAGACCTGTAGAGAGGGAGGCTGGAAGTAGGAGGGTGACCAAGTTACTTTGCACATTAGCATAGGTTATTCCCAGGGGTCAAACCGGGGACGCACTGTAGTATGTTCGTCCTGGATAAAGCACACTCCCTGCCCTAGGCAAGCAAAACGGTTCGTACAATCCGACATTTGATGAACACGCCAGAAAGGCCGCACCATCCTCGTCATGACTCGTCGATCCGGCTACTGGGGAAAGGCCAGTATATATGGTGATGCTTGAGCCGAGAGAAAGGGTCCATGCCGATGTAGAGAGTAGACTTGCTGGCGGCGCATTGAGTGTTGTGCGGTGTCCTTCTGTCGTGATGACCTTGGGGGAAACGGTTGAGGCTGCACCGGCGGGGTTGACTGTTATCCAGGGGAGAGGGGCTTCTGGAACGGTGATGCCTGCTTGAGGAAAAGAGATAGACCGTTGTATAAGGAAGAAAAGCAAGAATGAGAGACGTTGCCGGCGCATTATGTCTTAATAACAGTATTTAAAGACTGTCTGAGTTCCTCCTGGAGGTCCGAGTCCAAGTCAGAGGAGATCCGAAATTTGACTCCGATTCCCTATTGTTGCCTAGAAACGGAACAAGACTTGGCAGTTTTTGAGCCAAACAACGTAATTGATGAAATGTCGACTTCCCGAACCGACTTCCCAAAGATTGCGAACAAGCTTAAGTTTCCGCTCAGGTAGGTGGCTGGAAACAAAGTACCTATGTAAGCTGCACCACAACCATCAACTTAGCTGAATGAGCTATTTGACATCACCATCCCGCTCTAAACTCACTCACCTCATGCTGACCAAGCATCAGGCAGTCTTGGCTCCCACTGGCAACTTGATGTCACAGTCACTCACCCCTACCCAAGAATCCTTATACCTACCCCGCCCCCGCGATGCATTCATGCACCTATCTGCATTTCGGCACATATAAAGCCGGGACGCGGGACATCCAGTCATACGGGAGAATCCATCTAGTAACCCGAGAGACTCTGGTTGCCTGTTGCTTTTCTGTATGTAAGTAGCGTAGTATGCCGGCAGTCAAGGATGGCGGGGTATGCATCCAGTGGCTGCTCGCTGCCACCCATCCTGAACTCCGAGAAGAAGGGTGACCCAAATCGTGCTTGCTCGAAAAACGGATGATTGGTTCATTGAGAAAGAATGGTGAGCTGGTTGTGCGGGGAAGCGGGATGATGCATGCACTAATCAATGGTGCCGTCATGATGGTCATGATGAACGAGGGCGATACGAGAGTGTAAATAGGCATCCGGTTGGGACTTTATTAAGGACAAGAAAATGTTTCTCATGTTAGCGTCTACGCTGTGCGTTTTTTATCAATAACACGCTTGCCATGTTGCATGCTAACAAGTAGTAAATGCGATCATGTACACCATAGCTGCAGGCGGCGAGGCAGATTAGGATAAGCTCGGTAGTTGGTGTCGAGATTCACCTCGCATGGCTGAATAGCAACTCAACATCGCGGTTACCGTAGATATTACTGAGGATGTCACTCTGGAAAACGGGCCGTAACCAGGAAGTGTGTTCGCTCTGCAGGCCACATCTTCTCGGGTCCGGGCTTGTGAATTTGATAATCTGATTTGGGATCTTATATCTTCAAATATCACCGAGTCTTCCCCTCAGTACTCGGTAAGAGCTTAGCTCAGAGCCAGGCTATCTCTCGCGGTGACACCGTTACCACACCTCAAAGATGAAGACACGCCTAGCACTCTCCCTCCTTCCAGCACTGGCCTCCGTAGCCGCTGAAACCTCTTGCCCTACCATTCTGATCCCCAACACCTGGTACCCGCCCATCACGGGCCCGGGATGGCAGGGCCAAGTCGTCGCTGCCGGCCTGACGAAGCCGCGCAGTCTCGCTTTTGACAGCACCGGCGCTTTGCTGGTTGTCGAGTCCGGCAAGGGTATCAGCAGACATCAGTTTACAGACCTTGGGGGGACGTGTCTCATGCCGAATCACTCGCATATGCTTGTCGAATTGCCGCGTGTAGGTCTCTCATCTTCGAAATCCCCATCACGACATGTATACAGCTGTTAATTAGACCGGCCCAGCTTAACCACGGCCTGGCCCTCTCCGCCTCAGGCGACACAATCTACGCCTCAACACCTGACAGCGTCCTCTCCTGGCCCTATGACGCCCACAGAGGCCGCGTAACCGGCCGCTCGCGCATCATCATCGCCAATATGAGCAACAGTGATTTGGTCACTCGCACGCTGCTCATGTCGCGCTCGCGGCCCAACATACTGATTGTGTCTCGGGGCGGGCCCGAAGATAATATTGCGCTCGCCGAGAAGGTCGAGAATGGCTTCAACCAGATCAAAGCGTTCGATCTAGACGAGCTTAAGGACCGCGGGACAGATGCGACGTACGACTTTGTCAAGGACGGAACTGTCCTAGGCTGGGGATTGAGAAATAGTGTTGGTGTCGGCGAGCATCCCCTCACAGGGGGCATTTGGGCGGTAGAGAACAGTGTGGATCGCGTCACGAGAAACGGGGTGGCAGTGCACGAGTACAATCCGGGAGATGAGCTCAATTTCTTGGGCTACCTCAACGGTACAGGGACGGGAAAGAACTTCGGCTATCCGAACTGCTTTGCAGTGTGGTATAAGGATGAGATTCCTGAGAATGAGGGGCTCGACATTGGGATGCAGTTTGCCGAGCGGGAGACTGAGGAGCTCACGGACGAGACGTGTGCTGAAAAATACGAGCCGCCACGGCTAACCTTCCCGGCGCATAACTCGCCAATGGATATCAAGTTTGAAGGGGACGGATCCGCGGCGTATGTGTCTTTCCGTGGGAGCTGTAAGTTTTCATTTCCTTCGCTATCAAATCTCAGTTTGATGCTGACACCATGTAGTCGAGGGCGGCAAGGGTTACGGCTACGAGATTGTTCGCGTGCTGTTTGATACCACTACGGGGGAGCCCGTCTTGCCGGCCAATAGCGGGGAGGTCATAAGTGATATCAGGCCTATTTTTAACCTTGACCTATCCAAGTGTCCAGAGAACTGCTTCCGGCCAGTCGGCATGGCATGGGATAGTAACGGCAGGCTATGGTTTGCGTCTGACTCCACGGGCGAGATTTATGTTTTGTATAAGCTTCCTGGAAGGGATCGGCAGTTTATTGTACCAGAGGGGTACTACGGAAAGGATAGTGCTAGTGGGAAGGGAGTGAGTTGGGAGCTGCTTCTTGGGTTAGGCCTTGGCGTCGCTTGGTTTGGCCTTCTCTGATAAGTTGGAAGTTTCTGGTATGCTAGCGCAGTAACTGAGGGTTTCGTTCTGTTTGTTCCTTTTTGAGACGTTTTCATGCATGATGTTCACAACCCTGGGTGCAATCCAGGGGGCGGAGTGGCGTTCTGGCTGACTGCCTGGCTTCTTCCCTCGCCAAGTTCCATGTCTGGTCGCCGTTTTCCGTTTTAGAAGTCTTGACAATTTGGCAGCATGTTGAGCTGCAGCTGTAGGTTGAGTCACCGCAGGAGCTCGGGTGAAATAAACCCGAGGACCCGTGGTCTGATCTAAGCCATGTCTTTAGAGAGGCCCTACTGACCCAGTTGGGCTGATACGATCTTTTGTATCGAACACTCTTGTTGGCTCAGAGTGCGAACCCGAAGACATCTTCATAGATCGGTATTTTAGCATTTTATGCTCCTCATAAGACTCAGCAATTACAAATTTAAATACTCGCAGGCAAAGCCAGCAAAGAGGCCACCAGTGCCAGTCCAGAACCGAAATACCATCCGCTGAGCCCTCCGGTAGTCCTTCAGTGTAGGTCCATCATTAGATCCAAGTCATCATCCTCGATTACCAATCCCCATCTCCATCCAGATCCAAACCCCTTCCGTGCTTATACCGCGTCTAACTAAACTGAAAGGAGTATCCATCGATCCATCCAAAACTTGAACGTATCATCATCCATACACCTATCCAACACCGTGATCTTCATAATGACTGAGATTTAACAAAAATCTTCTATCCTAACCTACCGCCCCGTTTCATTAGGAACTCATTAATATCCCACCGCGCTCAACCTAACCTGTTTATTTCCCTTCATGCCATTCCCCGTGCCTCTAGAACCCGTCATGTTAGGAACAGGGAAATCCGCCGGCGATGGCGAGATAGGCGAATCTGGCCTCGGTACGCCAACTTCTTCTTCAACAGGCTCTTCTGGAATTCTGCCAGAGATATATCCCTTCTGCTGACCTCGTGTGCTCGTCTGATCAGAGCCAAGACGGCTTAAACTTCCATCGCGAGCCGGACGAGTAGAGCTGATGGACTGGTTCCTGCGGGAAGATGTTGTAGACGATTTGCTACCCCGCCGTTCATGTTCTCCCAGGGTAGGCTCATCACCCTCAACAATGGACGAAGCACCTGACCTCGATCCTGACGTGTCTCTCCTTTCAAGGACGATCCGTCCTGTGCTGCCTTGCCTCGGCCTAGCAGAGAGTACAGTCTCAGCAGCGCGCATGGTGCTCCACGAACTTTGCCTTGACATCATACTGGTGGCGATGCTCTCGTTCGTAATCTGTCTTCTCAACTGTCCTCCATTTCCATTCCCATTCCCGTTCGAAGAGACAGAGTCATGCTTTTCGGAGGCCGCAGCAGCAGCGTCCTCCTCCAACTCAGCAATAATATCCTCCCTCATCCTCGCCCTTTTCATACGCAGAGCCGACAATAACATTTCTTCTTGCCTCGTAACGGCCATAAACCTTCCATTTGATGAAATAGCTCCCTCATCATTGATACTGCTGCTCTCACTGCCGCGACGAATCCCCAAGCTCGTTGCACTCCGCGGCCCGTCAATCTCGGGAGGAGGAGAGTACGGACTCTGTAGGTACATATCCACCACCATGCCAGGGCTCAGCAGCTGCGAAACATGGTGATCCAACGCCCTCGAGACAGAAACGGACCTCCTCCCCCTAGTAGGCAAATTCATACTTCCTGTTGTTGGTGGCGTAGGGAAGTTGAACTGGTTAAAGTCCGATTCACTCGGAATTTTCTTCGGTTTCCTGTCCTTCTCTGGGACCACTATTCTTTCTGTCTTGTCTGTAGATGCAGTTCCAACTGATAGTCGTGAATTATCCGTCACCACTAACCCAGCCAACTGCTTCGCCATCAACTTCTTTGCCGCCAGCGAGCTCGAGCGAGGTAAAATCTTTGGCCCTGTCGGAGTAGCACTCACTTCGCTTGGATGACTTGAAGGTAGATACTGCGTGCTGGTCAAGAAGCTGGTCCTCTTTGCTGGTCTGGCAAAGCCAGCCTCTATCCCCGTCACAGGGAGCCCTGCCCCAGTTTTGGGACCGATGCAGTCTCCTGTGTTGGAGAATGAATCCCTTGGGGAAGTCCCACCAAAGTCATCTTCTGAGTCAGACGACAGCGCAAGCACACTGTTCTGCAACAAATCAATCTCGTTCAGACTCCTTTCCGTGCGTTTAGATGCGCGTGACGTCCGCGTGTGCCGGCTGGAGACGCTCGCGCAGTCGGGCATGATGGGGCTTGACGGTATGACTGGCTGCTGCATCTTGGCTCTAGCAGACGCAGCAACATTCACATTCACTGGCTGAGGGAAGGGTGACAAGAAAGCCTTTCCAGAAGAAGCATTGTTAGCTGTTGTCGGTGGCAGGCTTGAAGTCGACGCCGACGTTGCTGTCGTAGCCGTCGTAGCAGTTGTCTCAGTCGTAGACCGCCATTCCGGCACACTATCCAGACTACCAATACTATACTCCGCAGACAAACCCTGTAACTGCCGATCCATTGCGTCAGCAAACGTCCGTTGCTCGTAGTGATCGTACAGGTTGTGTAGCTCGTTATTAGCAGAGTATTGCCTGTTAGGACCGGCGGGGGGAGCTGAAGTCGGGACGGGGGTGGTTTGTTTGTCGCGATCGCGGTCGCGGAGGGATTCTTTGGTGAGGATCTTGCGGATTTTGCGATCTGCGCGTTGTAGGATGGGCGGGGGCGTAGAGGATCGTGAGTCAGTGGCATCGTTGTCGGGATAATGGCCTCGGCTGGAGTCAGCGCGATGATCGCGGTCACGGTCGCGGTTTTTGGAGGATTTGTGTCCAGGTAGGAGGGCAGAGAGGTCTAATTTCGAGGGCTTTTTGCGCGCCTTGCGCATATCCCTGTCGTGCGAATCGTTGTTTAATGGGGGAGGGACGTTATTGGTATAGGTCCCGTCAATATCAAGCAGCGCCTGCGCCTTAGATGGCAGCCCGCTGGCAGCTGCGGAAGCAGAGCGATTCTCATGATGTGAGGTAATTGTAGAACTCGATTGACGTCTTGTTAATCCGGGTGACTCTATGGCATGATGTCGCGAGTTCGACGTCTCCGGCCGGTCAATCGATGCAGCAGACGTATCATCCCATCTTCCCCTATGTCCATGCCTCTGGCTCTGATCTTCTCCTCCCAATTCAACAACCCCAAGACCAGGACTTGGCTGCGCGTCCCACGGCGCGCGGTTTGGATTGAGCAGCGTGGGCGAATCAATGTTGATCGCAGCGGTACCGAGGATCTTCTGGACTTTGGTCAACGGCGCAGAGATGGGCGGCGGGGAGGTCAAGCCGGCCGTCTTGTGCTTCCGGCCGGGAAGCGAGAAGGGGAACTTGGATGGCTGGCCCATGGGGGCGGCTCGGTCGGATCGAATAGAGTTTGGATCGCCAGTTAACTGGTCGTTTTGGTCGACTATCGTTTGCGAGTGTTGGTGGAATTCAGCATGCAGTAAGGCGCGTAATGTAGAGATCAAAAGGGTCAACACATCCAGTATTGTCAAGAACCACGCGCACCTCAATTCTTAGGACTTGTCAATCGCAATGTGCAGTGGAGCGGTCGCAACTCAAACTCACTCCCAATCGGCGACCTCGAGCCTGGATCGCAACAGCCGACGCCGTTGTCAAATAGCGACGCCCTTAAGACAGAATGTCGGCGAGTATTCCCAGTCGCAGGGCAACGGCGGAGATATTGATCATTTCCCGAGCAGGGAGCGGCCTGGAACGCGTTGCCCAGCCTAGCACTCAAGGACGCGGGATGTTGGGAATTGTCGAGCTGATATGGCTTCAACTACGCCTTTCACCTTCCCAGCTTTTCTTGCTTTTTGCTTTTGGTTGTCCCGGTTATCTTTGGAAACGGGACGCCAGGGCCGAAGACAAGAGTCCAAAATGAAAAAGTCCGGGGCTGGCTACGGGCCACGCACCACGACGGGGAAAACCTGGGCTCCTGCAGAGCCTGTATCGGCAATCAGTGACCCTGGTGCCTGGCCCTGGCCGGGCCCTCCGCTGGCTCGTTTTCAGGGGACCAGTGGGACACCCCGCTGCGATTGGACCTGAACTTTGGACAGATAATCTCACCGTTCTCACTCGACCACTCGATCAACGCAACTTTTCTGTCGGAGCGCTGTCTCGTCATCCAGCGTCACATTGCGCCCGCCCAGAGCGGAAATAGACACCTAGCGCTGTGCATTACGGCCGTCAGATGCTACATACGGTTGTATACTTGTACGTACAGGTATACCTGAAGGTGTCTTTGCTCCTTAGGCCCCGGATCAGCACCAGCCTCGCTCCAGCGAATGGCGTCCGTCCGGCTATCCTTCGCTGATTCAATCAACCACTGCTTTGGCCTGCGATGCTGGAGATCGCAGCGCAACTGGGTCCCTGAACTTCTGCGAACAAGCAGCTAGGAATATCAGCCCTGTCGTGTTTGCATTGCCTGCACGCCATGCAAGTAAAAGCAAGCCATCACGCGGCCCGTGAGGCGGAAATTTTCTTTCGTTGTTAATGTCGAGTTCCAATTGTTCATCGTCGGTCTGCCGGAACTATAAAAAAGGACGAACGGTGTGGGCAAAATGAAACAAAACCGTTTCTGCTGCCCGTTCCATCACGTTTATCGTCGCCAGATCGCAATCCAAACAGAGATCATCGTCGACCCGGAATTGAACGAAGTGGGAAGTCAACACGTGATGGCTACTGCGATCATCTCCCGTGTCTCTTTTTTTGCCCACACATTGCCAAGGCTACCCGCTGCGGAGAGCCGAGACAGGCGAGTTTTCTCGGATCCTCCGAGGCTGTTGAGATCGTCTCTGGCTCAGCCACGGCGATCGCCATCACTGGGGAACTGACTGTGTTGCGATCGTCCTCTTCATCCGAACTGCTGGATCCTCAAAGTTCCTTTTTTTGCCGTTAACTCTGGTGAAGAACATGCAAGGGCTCATGTCAAATGTCGGCTCTGTGCAAAGAAGCGGCCTGCATCTGCAGGATCATCAGTGGCTGCTGCCGCTGCTAGACTCAGCCGCGGGATGCGGAGCCTTTCGTTTGCTTCTTGGTTCGGTGGAGCCGAATACACAGTTTTTTTCCCGGGTCTTTTACGCCCGATACAGTAAGGCCGGGTTCGGATCAAAGTAGATCCTTTCCGGAGTACTTTGTTGAATCCAGGGACCGGCTGTATCACTTGGTTAAGGACCTCGAAAATCGACATAAATGTAGCCTCAACGAGGGAGAGACGATTTTGATAACCACACCCTCCCCTATCATTGCGATCAGACCTCTCATCAACCCCTCGATCTGTGTCCTGCATGCATCCCAAGACCGAAACGCTCAAGTAACCTTCCCTCACTGGCAACCAAAGCCGTCAATTCGAGCCTACATTAGCTGCAGCCCGTCCGCTGCGGCCACTTGGGGTGCACGGTCCCTGCGCCAGCGACCCCGCTCTCTGGGCACGCTTCCACATTCACGGGATGACTTGCATCGCAAATTCCTCAGTCCCCAAGTCATCAACTTGAAGCCGCGAAGATGCAAACGTGATTTCTATGTGTCGCATTTCAGGGCATCATTGACGAAGCTTTCCGTCTCTTTGTTCATTGACAACCGCTCACTTGTGAGCAAAGGCCTGCAATTCTCCAGGGAACAGATATCGGCCAATCGCTCGACCTTCCATTCCCTCTAGCAATGGCAAGCTCGGCACCCCACGATGTTACCCCGATTTTCAAGACGGATGGACAGTTAAATATCTCCGAATGTAACCACGCCAGTGAGACGTGTCTGGAGATGGTTTGCGTTTGGCTTGAATTTAATGAGGGGCTCTAGGTAGTGCGAGATAATCGCCTCGCCTGTTAGATGAGAGCCTATTGTTAGGCTACCGGCTCCGGTCTGCGGTAGGTCGAGTCTACAAGCCCCTTCTCAACCAGTTTGACGTTGTCCTAGCCCAGATCAACACGACTTTGCTCTGTGATGAACCCATGTCTTCTTCGTTACCTGCCGACATACAGACAACTCTCCCGCAGACCGGTCGCAGCAGAGCACCAGGCTATGTAGTGTGCGCATTTCGTAAACTAGCACCTCCTGTCCGTAAGCATCAATTATTATCACTGTACACACACTCTATCCAGTTTCCCGAGACCAAAATCGTCGTTTCGACCAAACGAAGCATCGTTTCACAAGCGCATGTTATGCAACCACACTATATCATGATCTAAGTTGCGTACCTACAATCGTGGGAACGGCGCGTACGTGGTCATTGTAATACTTGACGGCAACTGAGGCCGATATTGTAACCGTCAACGTTTTAAAGCTTTATGCTTTGGTTTTTGGTTTCATAGTCACGAGTCCGGGGGTAGGCTCGGTACCAACTGTTTACATCTGTGGGAAAAGGTCTGAACAAGCTATCAGAGCGAAACTTAAAGTCCAACGCTGCTGACCACCCTCTCGACGTCAATTTTGTGTCCCTTTGCAGCTTCTCAACGAGGAAGCGCAGGTTCAGTGTAGGCGTGGCAGATCATCCATCATAAACCGGCAGTTGATAAGACGAGTCGAGACACCTGCTGTCTTGCCCTGCATGTCAACAATGTACGACTTCATGCTATAATCTCGGGATCGGATCCTGGTGTCCCTGTTTACCATGTAAGAGGACCAAAATTCATCTCTTACTATGGCACTAGTCCGAGCAAGATCCATAAACAGATCTATCCAATCCTACTTGCATTCGGGGTTATCAAGAGCTGTCAGCCTGAGGGTACGAGGATACCAGGATCCATTACCAGACCGGTCAATATCACTTGCAGCCCGACTATGAGGAGCATCAGCTCTCAGCTTCCAGACAAGCAGCCGGATACAGCATGAACTCAGAGGCAATTCCCTCATCATCGTTTACAACTCAATTGGCAACTCTCGCTAGCAACCCCTCGAACATGTATGCAGCAAACGATGAGATATATGTTCTTGCATTACTACCATTGTACCATTACACTGCCCATCACACACACGTATCCAGGCAAGTAAGTCGGACAGAGGTAAAACACATTAAATTCATCGCTTCTTTTCTATAGATGCCAGTAGCATAAGTAGCAAACGGGCTAGTCCGAGTCAACTGCCTCTGCCGACATGATATGCACTCAGTCTACCCAGAGTAAGAGGTTCGGTTCGGCACCAGCACTTTGCTCAGGTACAAGACATGGACCCGGTATAATCCAACAGTTTGTCCTCCCTGCCTAAATTTCAACGGCACAAAAGCCTACCCATAACCCAAGCCCATGCTGAATGCCGAACAGCGGATAGAGAATAGGTGAGAACACGGGTAATACAGAAAGGGGAATCATCGAGTTGCGGATTGCGATGCCTCGTTAGACCTCGTATGCGTGAGAATGAAGGCCATAATGGCTCTCACATGGCTCACTTCTCCCTTTGTGATGTTCCATCCCCCTCCTGACAGTCGGACTCCTTCCTAAAAACGTCAAAGGAGAAGCTGGCCTCGACGTCGAGGAAGCCATCGCCATTCCCATGGAGCTACTAACAGCGCTCAGCGCCGAGTCAACCGGCGCCTCAACGCTCAATTTATCCCACTCAGGCTGAAAATCGAGCTGGTAAGGGTAGTAGCGTATGCGAGGAGTGCCACCCCCCTCAACGATGGTAGTCTTCTCGTACGTAGCGATGTGGATGGGCGGAGGTCGGGATCGTTTTCGTTCAGGCAGGGCATAGGCATACGTTGAGGTGATGACGAGTGCTGTGCCAAAGAGGAACTGTTCAAGTTAGCCGAGGTATCCACTTCTTCAAAGACAAAGTGAAAAGATCATAGAGAAAGGAAATCTACCCCTGATGTAACCCTCACCCCAAACACCCCAACGCTGGCGATAAATCCAATAACAATACTGATACTCGTGGCGAAATTCTTTGCGATATTGTCAGCATAATTGATGCATAACGATGTCAGCAACCCTCCCACAGCCTGCAGCACAATCGCCGTCCACACAACCCAATTGTACCCATCGAAGAACCCATGCTTGGAAATCTCCTTCCCATCCGTGATGATCACCCCAACAATCAACGCAGGAAAGAGACTGTAAAAAGCCAACTGAACGTTCCGGGTCCAGATGGAGACTGTCTTCGTCGGCTCTTTAAGCAATTTCTCAAAGTAAACTCCCGTTAGACCCGACACGATGGCAGCGACCAGCACGGCAGTCACACCGAGGGAGTAGTTCATGCGGGGAACGAGCTCCTGATCCTCGAGGATTCCTTCGTATGTGGCTGAGCGCCTAGTGAGAGGGCTACTGAGGTCCCCTGGAGCTGGAACGACGGTGTCATCTGCAATTTGGCCCAGCTCGTGCACTGAGCGGGGGAAGAAGTGGTCGCTGAGGTCAAAGATTTCGAAAGAGAGGTTGCGGGAATTGGATGAGGAGGAGAGCGTGACGATGGAGATGCCGAGTGTGAGGAAGATAAGGGAGAGCCAGCGGCGGATGCCCAAGGAGCGGCCAAGGAGAAGGACCATGAAGAGTGCTGTGGTGAGGATCTAGAAGAGTTAGCCTAGTGCATGGCCCTAAGAGAAAAAAAAACATACCTTCAACTGGGACAGTACCTGAAAGTGCACAACCTCCAGATTCCCGAGCGCCACATATTGCAGGGTATTCTCGAACGTGTACAGCACCGCGGGTATGGCCAGCTTCCAGCTGTCTCCGGAAAAGACAGAATGAAACAGCTGCTCAAACAGCACGGTAGCAGGCGTCTGGGGCGCCAAACTCCTTGAAGCATCGTAGATGGCAAATGTCAACGAAATAGCCAACTTGAGCACTTCATTCAACAATACAGCAGTCGAAGCAAAGTAGCGATGATCACCCGGGGGTCTCATCACCCGGGAGTAGTGGAGGATCTGTCGTGATTAGCTCATGTGCTACTGGGGGAGTGATCAGCGGACCGGGATTCGGGGAAATAGTATGACACACCAGGATGAGCGCCGAGTTCTGGAACGTCAGCTGCCGACATCACGTTAGCAATGACTCCTTCAGCGTGCAATTCTCGACTGCCAGCCTGAAGCCACCAAAGCGTACAGTGAGCAAGGAAGCTTGCTTCATGGGCAACCCAAACAGGGTCGGACCCGTGGTAAGCTTCGGGCCCCCGGAGAGCGCCATGCTGCGCACGGTTCTGCGCCTGGCTGCACGGCCGGGCCACTGCCGAGAGCTAGGCGGCGGGATCTCGGGGGTCGGGCTGGGCCAAGCAGCGGTGGGCTCCGCACTGAGGATCGGCACCGAGCAAAGCTTGGTTGCGAAGCTGTCAGCTGTTGCCGGGCGGGACTCGATGAATGGGGCACCGGCTGAGGCAGAAGCTTGACCCTACTGAAATGACGCGAGAATCGACCCAGAACTTTGCAGAGCTTACAACTGGGGCTTGGAGAAAAATTTGGCACTCAATTGCACAGGAGATGTAATGCAGGCCTGCCCGACGCTAAGAGAGCCAATGAATGGAGCTCAACTCCAGGTCCACGACTCATCAAGTGGCAGTGGCGACTTGCGATGCTCCTGCTGTGGATTGCTCGCAGTTTGCTAAAAGAGGGCTGGAGCTCAGGAAGTCGCTAGCAACGATGAAGTGATGTAACGGGATCGAGAATAAACAAAGGAAACTCCTGGCTGTTGGCATGTTTTTGCTCAACTGTCACGGCATTGAATATTGTCGGAGAGAGAATCTGGGTTGTTGGAGTCTTCAAACAGAATGCTTTCCGTCAACCTGACACCTGTCGCACATTGTCGTGATTATGGCCTGAACACTGCAATTGGCCGCGACAACACTGAAAGCAGACTTCTGTGTCTTGCAGCAAAGCTCAACAATGGAAAAGTTTCCGCATCATCTACAAGATTTTGCTCAGTGTTAAATGTGCTGCAAACGGCGTCAACTTCGGGTCCAATCAAACACCTGCAGTGCTGAGGGCAGGTACCAAGCAGGCACCCTGATGGTCTGACCCCTGGTGGCCGCCTGGTCGCAAAAGTCCTGCAAAAAGCCCTGTCGTCTCGATTCTCAACAGTCATCGATTTCCTTTTGCGAAACCCGAATGAAAATTTTTTTATTCCGTCATCGACGATGGGCCTCTCGATGGTCACCGCATGCAATGGCATGTAACAGCCGCCAGCTGGTCTCCTGTCGGCCGGGGCCGTGAACGCTCGAAACTCCAAGCTTTAACAATCTGCAACTTTTTTTGCAGGACGTCATGAGCAAACATCGCACTTACGTTTCCACAAACTTCTCCGAGTTTTGGCAGAGGCAAGAACAGGGCACGCCCAGTCCAGGTCATCTGGGTCGCATCTGCACCTGCCCAGTTTCGCAACGGCCCCACTGCTGCTGCCAAGACGCTGGCGCTGGGGAAAATCTGGAGAAGTTCTCCCCAGTTCTGGGGGGCATGGGCCCACATGTGCTCTGCTAGGCTCCAAGCTGCCCCGCTGGGCAGCCAGTCAGAGGATGGCAAGGCAACGGGTGACCATTGGGCCAGCAAGGATGTCACTGAAAACAGCCAAGAGCCACTGACGCGAGCCACTGAGAGCCACGGCAGCACCACATGTGCACCGCTCTTCCGGGCCACGACTGCTGAGTGACGGCTCAGCATCTGAATCGGCATGTCAAGATCAGCCAAGATCCACGACAACTAGCCAGGGTGAAGAGATACAGCCAGTCGGGACGTTCCAGAGCCTGCAGGAGGGTGACGACGAAAAAAATTGCGTGTGTCACGCCTTCGTCCCCGCAATTCCTAACAACACCAAGAACAACGGCGGCGGTGCATCGAGAACAAGGCCTAAGACTCCATCACAATGCTGTGCTAGTGTCTTCCATCCCTGACCGGCCCGCTACATGTTTGTCCCTGAGAAGCCAGCGGGCCATCTATCACCAGGAACAGGGCTCAAAACCTATCACAAGGGCAGAAAAAATGCAGCCAAAACCAGCCAAAAATAATACAAGGAGAACAACCAGCAACGGCGGGGCAGCGGATCCATCCTGTCCGGTGCCTGTCTGGTGTCCCGTGACACGAGGCCCCGCTCGGTCCGGCTCCAGTGCTGCCAGCGCCGCCTCACCGCTGCCGGCATTACCCCCGGCGGCACACGCCATTCTGGCCGTGCGTCAGAAGGGTCTAGGTCCAGCTGCCGAGGATGGCGACGGCCCGTATTTTGGGCTGGGCTGGCATCTTATGGTTGGTGTTGGCGATAGATACGTATCTGGACTATGTACATGGTACAATTCTAGACCGCAAGGCTCGAGCACGCCAGTTTCTCGTTTTCTTGCTGTTTTGTTTTCTCCTGCATCTTGACTCATTTGTCCAATCAAAAAGTCCTTGTCTATTGTCCACACTTATAAGGCGCTGCCCCAGACATCGTCAGACCTCTCGGTTCCCCGTCACCATTCTCCAAACTCACTCTAGTGACATCACGCGGCTCTCGTCCTCTGACCCTCCTTACCCCTGAGCTTTACTACACATACAAGTTAACGCTCAATATCGCTTTGTCAATTGTTCTCGTCGACATCATCAATTCTCTCTCAATCTCCTTCCCTCCCACAAACACAATGCTGTCCTACCTTTCGATGCCGACACAACATCCCTTCGACAGGCCGCCAACAGAGGCGGCCTTCGAGCTCCTCACTCCTCAAGAACACCCGGACAAGCTTCGGCAACAAGAGCAACAAGAGAAGCCAGAGCAACAGCAACAACAACAACCACAGGAGCCTGAGCCCCAACCACAAGCAGAGCTCATCTCCTTAGATTCCGATGGTGACCTCATCCTTGTCGTCCGCGACCCCTCTAAGTCCACAACCCGCCACTTCCTCACCAGCTCCTCCAAGCTTGCTCAAGCGTCGCGAGTCTTCTGCACAATGCTCGGCCCCAATTTCTCCGAGGGCCAGCGTCTGCGGTCTGAGCCCAACAAGGACGAGCCGGCAACCGTGACCCTCGATGAAGATGACGTCGACGCCATGGACTTTATTCTGAGTGTCATTCACACCGACACATCGCGCATCATGACCGTTACCCTTACTGCGAGGGACATCGTTGCCATTGCTCTCCAAGTAGACAAGTATGACTGTGCGCATGCCCTTCTGCCGTGGATTAATGCCTGGTGCAACCCGAATTGCTTCCCCATCGACAAGAAGGAGAAGACAAGGGATATGGGGTATGCCCTGCTCGCTGCATACCTGTTTCGGTCGCCCAACTTTGAGAGGATATCTGCCTTTTATGTGAAGGATCTCCCGCCGGATTTTGTGGATACCTGGGCGAAGGAGGAGGTATTGGGGAGGTTACCTGAGACTGTATGGGGTATGTCTCCTGTTTTCCTACTTACACTTAGGTCGACCATATGCTAACATTTCGCCTGCAGAGGGCCTCCTCACCCAAGTAAACACGACCCTCCGCTCCCTGCGCCTCCTCGTCCTCCGTGTAGCCGAGGACCTCCGTCGCGAGCGCCACATGAAGCGCTGCCAAAACACCAACTGTGTCGTTTGCTCTTCACCGAACAGTCCCAATTCTCCTGCTGCCTCGGAACCCCTCCTGCAGAGCCGTTGCCCCCGCGGCATGTCAGAATACCTGGGTGTCCTCCAGGGTGTCGATATCTGGCCCTCCTTGCTGCCGTTTGAGACGCTCAGTGTGAACAACGTGGTCGAGTTGATTGAAACATTGCCTAAACAGGTGGCTCATCGTTGCTCGGATGGGACGCATTGTCGGTTGAAGTGCGGAGTGGAGGAGTTGTGTGCCAAAGTGAAGGGGGAGAGGGATTCTATGAAGGGTGTGCCACTTCCGCCGCTGGAAGGGTAATCTTGTCCTGCATCTTTGCGGTTTCCTTGGTTGCTGGAAACGCTGGGATGACGGCACAACAGCACGGCTGGATCGGTTGTTTAGGTTTATAAAATTTCCCATTTTGTTGTATTCTTTGGGAGCGCGACTTACAAGGGAACGCAAAAGGAATCTGGGTTCGGTTGGGTTGGTTTGCTTTCGAACGAATGATTTGTCTAATAGTATTTTCTGGTCTGCGTGGCTTAGGGAACGGTTTTAAAAACGAGGATTCAAAAAAAATTTCACAGGACATAAACGATACAAGTTGTAACCACTCTAATCTACTACATTCTCCTTCTCTGAGCAATCTTGTCTCCATCCCTTGTCTCGATTATATCACGATGCGCTCCTCAGACAGCCATGAAATTGAAGCCTTGTCAAAACAATGATACCGATGGATCAAGTTGCTAGTCTAGTGTTCCCTCATCTGCCGGATAACCTCCCGCTTAGGCAACCTCCTTGGCCTCATCATCAAGTACGCACCTCCCAGTCCAACCGCACCCATGCTGTATAGTCTGATATCGTCACCGTCAGTTTATGTCAATATCAACGGTCTTATGGTGACGGCGAGGAAGGGATCAAGGGATAGAAGGAGGGAAATAAGACGTACGCCCATCGCCTAGGTGTCGGATCCGTCCCATCCTTGTTGAACTCCCGGGTTACGCGTCCCATGGTAAGGTCGCCTGCCATCCCTCGGCCGGGTTTGGAAAATTCGGGGCCGGCGTCGCCTCCTGTTGTGGGATAGGAGCGAATTTGTTGTTTGGGGAACGGACGTAAGCATGAGGTTACTCGGGGGAGGGAGGTTAAAAGTCTCATTTTGGCGATAAGTTCTGCGTTGAAGTTTTGTTGGGACTTGGAGCAAGATAGAGCTTTGAGTTCGATATCCAAGCGATGACCCTGGAAAACTCGGTTGGAAATCGACTTGGATTAAGTTGTTGATCAAGTGCTTTTACAAACTTGAGCCCTGTCATCGTGTGTAATCGAGCTTCCCAGAGACGGGCCAGGGATTAAAACGAGCTATGATATCATGACTGCCAGCGTCACTTCCACCCCACTTCCGTTGCAGCGTTGCTTGTCCGGCGCTCCGCACACCCGGGTTCGTGGCTCGACTCCGTAGCTGCTGCCTTCTTTGCGTACCTGCCAAAGCAGTTTGGTATAATTATCACTGGAAAATAGGGAACTAAGGCATCAAGTTGGTGTAAGGGCCACCTTCAATGTTGATGACGTCCGGGAACTCTGGCATTGTTGGTACCCATCACTGAGGGATCCAGCGGTTGCATGAACACTCTTTGACGGATGACTCAACTGATATCTCAGAAGTTGCGCATTGGTGGTCATGGGAATTTTGTGACGATCAATCCTCAATTGAACATTGAAACGTGTGAAGCCTGATAATCACCCTCTCCATTAGCTTCAGAGATGTTCCAATGTAGCCCCCTCAGGGTGTCAAGACTACATAACGTTATCTTTATTCTCCTGCGTACGGATCTCTTGGCGGTCCGACCGCACCCACGCAGCGAGTGTTCTCGCAGACCGCGTCACACCGTGAAGGCTCGACTTCATCACAAAGCCAGATTGAATTCAAACTTATTCAACCAAATTCCTTTAGAGTCCCAGTTGATGGGAGGTAAATCCCTTCAATAATCTAGGTCCTTTATCTTAGTTTGTCTTGTGATTAGTCACCTCTTATGCTCGTCAAGTCTGCATTTTCACCAGTAAACTCAGCTTTGTACCTCTATAGCCTTCCCACCTATATCGGGAAGATGCTTGAAGCTCACAAAGAGAAAATTCCTATTCAAGAAGACTATCGCGCATTTGTCGAACACACATCACCAGACTTCCACCGTTGCATTCATAGTCTGACCCAAGCCAGCTCTCAATATGAAGACTCCGACTTTGAGTCTGTTCACATAATTCTGGATGTGCCAGCAGGCTCCCTAGTGGAAACAAGCACTTTCCCTCAAGAAGTAGACACTATCAGCATCTCTGAGTAATTCACTAGGACGTAATGGACTTCGTAAGCTATGTGTTTCTTTGGGATACCTCAGAAAAGTAAGCAACTAATCGGCTCTCTCGGTCATTATCGCCTATAGATGTGGCTGTGCAAAGAGTTCACTCGGGGTTGCATTTAAACGGCTGCTCATCATTGGATCCTGAATCTTTGCTATCAGAAAACCCTATGCTTCACAGCGATGTAGGGCGAGCCAAACAATCACGTCAGGCAGATCTGGACTGAAGCCTTGCTAACTTTAACCTGTCCGCCTTGGATGCTTTCATGGTCGAACCTGAATAGGACGTCGTGTTTAGAAGACCTAGAGATCCCAATTGAGCATTGGGTATATGACGGCAGCTCAACCTTTCATCATGAAAAAACGATCCTTGAGCTTTTTTATCAGTTCCTTCTCACACGCCTTTGTCTAGTTAATGACATCAGCAAATAAGAGAATTTCAACTTGTCCCAACCCAAACAAAACAGGACAATTCACAATGGCCGACTCCGCCCCTCCTCCAAAACGTGAAGGTCGACTGCGCGCTTTATTCAGTAAGACCAAACAGTCAAACGCATCATCTTCAGCATCAATCACTACAGAGCGGAAGAAACGTTGTTGGATCTCCCTCACCTGTTTCGGTACCGGTTCTTTGCGCTCAGTTCACGGGATGAGAGGGGTCGATGGATCTGGGAGCGCCAGCTATGGGCGGGTAGATGATGCAGCGCCCTTCGGGTGCAGAAATGAGGGCGGTGTTGGAGGATGGGGAGGAGGTGGAGCAGACGGAGGATAAGGAGGTATTAGTGGTGGTGGGGGCTGGTAAGGTCACTGGATTGTAGATAATGTTAAGCAGAGATTCATGTATCCGGTGCCTGCGAGATGAGAGAGACCAGAATGTGGCAGTTCTACTACATGTAGGACAGGTGAATGTAACGGTCACAAAGGAGAGAAGATCAGAAGGGGCCAGGAAGCAGGAGACGATGGAGCCAGGCGAGGTGCTGTCGTCTTCGGGGTACACAATATCAGGATAATAATGTATTGATTGAGTCAGCTCGTGGAAATGACCCCTGTTAGTTCCAGTCTTCCCTTCAGCCGTCCCTGCCAGCTTCCACAACCTCGAAGTAGCAACATCAATCCTGCATTCCTAACCCCTTCTCCAAGATGCAACTCGCGACATGCTTTGACTCCCCTTATCCTTGTAGTGCCGGCAGACTGTTGTTCAGATCAAACTCCTCCGGAGCCTCAACCCTCTCCTGACCCTCGCCACCACGCACAAAAGGGTAGTTCAGGATGCTTGCAATAAACGAGATAAAGACAATCCTCGGTCGGCAGGGCAACGCTACAGCAAATCAGCGCACCACTTTATTCCCAACATCACTCTTTTGAAGTTTTCCAACCCACTGTTGACATTGACCAGCCAGGCATTGAGAATAATCGTGTTTACATGCAGCATGATGTCGGCAAACTCAAGCGGCGTGAGGCTAAACTGGGACTGGGAGATATCCCCTGTGAGAAACCGCACCTTGGGATGCGTGTAAATTGACATGGTCCCGGCCATAACCCAAGAAGCTCTACATCTACCGATGAGGTGCATCAACAGACCGGTTGATACAATGATTACCGTTAGCATCGGTATCCAGCATCAATTGGTGCAGGAGATGTGTCCCCACACCTCCCGCAGAGCCTATCACCAGCACACAGTTCAAGGGCTTGGCTTCAAAATGAGAATATCGATGGAACATGGCGGACATTCTTTCCTCATGAGACAGAGGAGACGGTGACATCTTGGAACTGTCTTCCTTTGAGCTGATTACTTCCACAAAGTTCTTAATCGTAGTGCATGTGAGTCCTGACCTATTGAGCAACTTTAACAGCTGCAGAACTTGAAGCGAGTCTGGTCCATATTTCAAGACGTTGGTGAAATCTCCGAGTTTTTCTTCTTCTGGTCCAAGCACCTTGTAGAGAGCCTTGCGGACAATGATATGAACCCCGTCAAGTTCCTCTTGTGCTTCTTGGCGTCTTGGGGGTTGAGCCATCTGTTTGTGTTTCCGACAGAAGTGTTGGCAGAAAGATTGAGCTTGTGCTACAAACTTGAGATCTCCTCATGATATAGCTGATATATCACCTGTCTCATAATTCTACCCTTAGGGGAGCGCTTGAAAGGCTTGTCTGGGTTGGCGACAGCAACCATGGACCGCCAGACCTTGCTGTGAGAGGGGCAGCAGTTGGTTAGTGTCCTCGATATATGTCCAAATGCGGTCGATGAACCTCCCAAAGTCGAGTTAGGCATTCTGCGGTTGTGATTCTAGGATTAATCTTGCCTGAAACCGCCCAGCTCCCGCCATTAGAGCTCCTTTGACCCAGAAGTGTCCCTCCACGACTTTCTCAAGGGGTACCGGTTTGGACTTCTCGCCATTGCTGAGCATAATGAGGTTATCAATCCGTCCCAAATGCCTCTAAAGCCTGGGTTTTGTGGGAGGTTACTGATAGAGGTCTTTGGACTGCCACTAATCAAGGTCAGGAAAGTTCTGAAACACATGCCGGTAAGTCGATCCTTGAATCTTTTGGATCACAAGCTCTGCCACGGAGTGATTCCATTCAAGGCTCCATGACAATGCCAGCATGAGGACTCCACTTTAAATACTCCAATATTGCGAGTCAGTCAATAGCAGAGTGGAAATGTTGAGGGCCTCGGTGCTCCCTGTGGCATTAATGAACGTCGTCGCCTTATCTTGTTTCCGCATGACTTTGCAAGGGGTTCTCCCCCATAGATGATGCTTTGGACTTCAAAAAGAACGTCAAGGCCATTGCGCAGATCGCACACATCCTCCAAAATAGAAGGAGCACATGCAACACAGCTTGGTTTCACCCCCAGTATGGTCTGTAGTAACCCCTTAGCGGTAGGGGGCTTCCATGGGAGGTAAAGAGCCAGTGGCTTTCGGTAGTAGATTGTCCTTAAGAGAAACAGCAGTCCAAAGACATGGAAGAAGGGCACCGTGACCAGGATAAGGCCAATTTCGAAAACCATCATGGTAGTGTCGGCGTCCAGGAGGGGTTGGGAGGGATATCATTTCGGAGCAAGCTCGGAACACACCAGCCTTTATGTGAATGGGTTTCGGGACGCCAGTTGTACCGCTGGAGTGGAGGATAACGACTGTTTTGTTATCATCTAGTTCAGTAACTCTAATTGGTGACACATGCTTTGTGTTTTGAGAGGAAAGGATTGTCCATCCAGAACCTGGGCAACCTTAAGGAGTGGCAGGTTGGCGGTGAGATCTTAGGCAAGGTCCTTGTACTCTGGGCTGAACATAAACTTGTTGCATCGTGCGGAGTTCAGCAGAATGCTTGTCTCCTCCCGGGAGTTCCTTGGAGAGATCAAGAAGCTCTGCACCCAGTGTTGATCCCTAGATGTGGCTTCATTCATCAGCCCATGGGATTGTGTGTTTATCTTGTAGCCCAGCTTTAGCAAAGCCAGAATCACGGTGGGATACCTGATGTCGTTAATGCCAGTGTATCCCACAATATTGTCTCCTGAGCCGAGGCCAAACACCTCTTCTATCCAGACGGCCAAGGTATTGACAGCCCTGGACATGCAGGATATCAATGGGAAATCACATGGGAAGAGAGTTATCATAAATCCATGGAGGTTGAAGGAAAGATATATCCGTAGGGAAGTAACATGAAGGCCAATATCTTGGGCAACTCCCGATGCCATTTTGGGCCAGGTCTTCGATGCCGCGGCCTATGGCCGCATCCTTCCATCTCAGTGTCCGTTTACCTGCAGTTTAGGATCAATATTGGTGTCCTACACCAACAGCACGATGCCCCTGAAGGATCCGAGCTGCATATGCCGTGCCACGATCCATGCCGCAAATACAAGTCATTATGCTGGATGCATGCAGGGCCTCACCGTTCCGCGGTGGCAGTCCCCAATTACACGGGAGCCTTCGCAAGAAGTCTTAGTCTAGGCGCTAGTCCCCACGTCTCGGGGCGTTTGATTGTTGTGATTGTGATGTGGGAGATTGCACAACGATGCAACATGGACTGAAGATAATCTGCGGAAAAGCTGGAGATAAGACTGGTTGAAGATAAAGAAATTCGACATCCAGAGGTATTCCTGAGATAGACAAATTGATGTGGCTTCATGTCAATGCTGTTGTTGTGGAGTGCTTGTAAAATAGGTATCGAAGACTTTTTGAATTATGCTTATCACATGCATCCTAGAACGCGACAACTAAAGATCTTCCCCAAGAAGCAAACTTGTTCAAAAACGGCAACCGCCCAAAACGAAATAGGCTAAAATCAAAATTTTATCATACAAACCCCTCTCAATACGTTGGCGCAATCTTGCTCACCTCTTGACCCCTCCCTTAACGTCGCTCAGGGAGAGGATCCCCTTGTTCACATTCCCCGACACTATATTAACGCCCATCCCCAACTTAAATGCCTTCAACGGCCCCGTACTCAATACCGTTCTATGTGCCTGTGCTTTGCCCCCGCGTTCATCACCAACAGTACTACTACCCGAGTGTGGCGCAAGTACAGGCACATGCTTCACGCTCACCCATCCAAGACTTCCACCGCTGATCGGCCGCCACTGCCGCTGGAAGTGCTCAAACTTGAATCCATCCATGAGTGTAACGCTGCCGCTGCCGCTAACGGCGGGACGGAGCTTCCTCTTGTGGAGGATGGAGGCGACGTGTAGAAGCGGGAGCGAACATTGAGCTTGCTCATCATAGCGTTCATGGCGGTTGTGGGATCGATTGAAATGGGGAGTCCGGGTGGAGGAGTGGGCGGGGAACGTGAACTGAGACTAGCTTTCGTACCATGGGATGGTGTGCCTGAAGAATTCCCAGCGACAGAATTAGACCTTGAAAGTTTTGACACCCTTTCCAGCGTCGGCGCGCACAAGGCATCTGTCGTGGTAGGCCTTGTCGCTATTCTTCTCGCGAACCCGAGCTGGAGGGCGGCGTAGGCGGCCTTCGATCAGCACCCGGATGACTTGCCGCGGCAAACTTCTCCTGCAGCTGCACGAACGAGAGCTGCATCGACGGCAGCTTGCTCAGCCGACGGATGGACCGCATGTTTGTATCAAATGAAGTTTGACATGGCGCGAACGGCAGCCATGTTCTCGTGTGTGGCCATGGTATTGGTGTCGACGGGCGGTGGTGTAGCTGCCCGCTGCCAACACCCGCGCAGGTCACATCTGCATCACCGGCAAAGGTTGAGCGCAGCTTACACTTTGCGCGGGAGATAGTCAAGTCAACGGTTGAGGGCAACAGTTCCTACGAGTAGTTCGATATGGAGTATGTCCCGGGTATCTCCACGGAGATGAGCTCTGTAAGCCAAGAAAGATCACCAATGAGATCAAAGGCGCGGTTCCAGACGCGGGAATCGGTCTCTGCAACAGCTGCTTGCAAAAGATCACCAAGTGTGCCACGAACTGGCCACTCCGTCGTGGCTGGGACCTGGAGGACCGTTTTTGAAGAGGCTCAGAGCATGTCGTGGATTTTGAGAGCGAGTTCCTTCGTGATAGGAGCAAGATACCCCCGTCGGAGGATATCTCTGACCGTGAGCTGGGGAGTTGTGGAGGGTTGGCGCACAGCACTCAAATGTCGGACGAATCGCTTCCATTGCTTGTTCAGGGCCACAGGAGTGTCCAAATAGTCAGCAAGACCCAGGGCGGCAGTGACCTTTGCACACTCTCCCCAACTGTTCAGAGGCATGACGGCAAGTCGATCGCCAGGCTGCTATGTAATGCCTGTGTTGGTTAGGTCGAGCGTGACCATGGCGATAGACCTGTTGGGATTTTTGTCGACAAGGAGCGGCTAAGGATCCGTGAGCGGTACCGGCATTCCTCAAACGTTCCTCGAATCTCGTGTGGCTCGATCGTCATTTCACCACGGTATGGTTCAAGTCGTTCCTTTATCGCTTCGGAGAACTGCTTGTGAGTCACCTCCCACGGCCTGGCATTCTTATCAGGGGCTCCTGACAGACCATTCGTCTCGGTACGGCCAGTCTTGCTGGCAATCCCGAGAATTCCAAAGACCTTGTAACGATGAGCGCCCAAGAACCCTTTCACCCGTGTACGTTTCCAAGTTTCCTTCCCAAACGCCCAGGAGCCTGGAGTCTCCTGTCTGCTTATTGAAGTCGGGAATGCTGTGGTAATTCTCAACTGCAGCGATAAGGCCCGAAGATTTGTCGGCAGCCAGGCATGCAGATGAAGACCTTCCCTCCCGAGAAACGAGTCGTAGCGCTTACGCTGAAGTAAGGCATCCATAAGGAGGAATGGAGGGAACTGCAAGCCGGACGCGGCTGGGCAACGCCGGCTAAGCGGTGCCGAAAACTTGCCCCACCAGATCCATTGGTGACCAGCAACGTATTTTTCGCCGCTGCTAAGGTTCGTATTGATGCTTGCAAAGGCCGTGGGCATGCGCTCAAGGATATCCTTCAGTCGGATCAGCTCCCGCAAGAGGCCTTCAACATCCTTGTTCATCCCGCATTCCTGGCAAGCAGCGATAGCGTCAGGGCCGTACTGAAAAGAGGCTGAAGTCTCTGCACAACCCTTCTGGAAGGCCATCTCCGTTCTCTCACCGAATATGGGCCAACGCATCTCATATTGTCGAACTGGCCAACGTACGGGTAGGTAGAGTTGGAACCCTTGATCTTCATGTCGAGGGAGGATTGATCACAAAAGCTCAAGAAAGGAATGGCACGGCCAAGACGCCTCGAAATCTGCAAGTATGGGAGAGCGATGCAACGAGGAATGCCCGCCGATTCCTCCCCTAGATCGTCGCCCATCTCACAATCCGGCCGATACTTCGTGTTGTTGACTGTGACGCCCTCGTGATCGTCGTTTTATCTTCGTACGAATAAATATGGCAGAGCATGCCCAAGGCAACAACGGCGGCCCAGAGTGCCTGGTCGGGAATGACGTCCTCCGTACCCTCCACAAGAGGCAGCGCTGCATGGTTTTCCTGACCGTACCCCTGGCAACAATACCCGGCATGCGCTCGCAGAGGTAAGACCAAATACGACCGGGGGAATATGCGAGAGCTGCAGGGGCCTCTTCGTAATCGCAGGACAAAAGCCATGCTCAGCGCTGAGGTAGCCATCCTTCCAACCAGTACGTGGGCCAATTTCCTCTGCCCTAATCGTAACCTGGCGTGCGGGTGCTCCAAGTGCCAGAAAGAGGAGATCATGGTCGTCGGCGTTCAAGTGATCGACATTTTTCGCGGAGGTGAGCTCGCTCGGGTGGGAAGTCGCGGTAGAGGATCTCGTTAATGGACTTGCGTTCTCTGATTCGTAATCAGCAGAACGCTTTTTAGAGGGATCAGATGTGTTTCCATACCCCCGCAGTCATTCTTCCGTATCAACACCACCGGGGATCTAAAGTGGTCGGCAGCGTCAGCTACGTTGACTCACATGGGGGAAGAGGACTGGACACATACACCGAAGGCCGTATGGATATCTTCCAGTTGACAGTAGCCGAAGAAAGAGCAGCCACGAGGGCCTATGATGCTGCTCGATCTGCTGTGGCTAGCAGCTGATGCGGCAGGGCATTGACCACCGGACCTGCCGGAAACTGGGCACAACTGAATAAACATCGGAAGACTCCACACTCTGTGTGGATCGAGATAAAACAATAGACAAAGAAGTAGGGCCTCCAGGGCACTCGAAGCAAAACTGAAGATTACCAGAGGGTGTGGCAAGATGGAGGCATAGGGCGGCCGTAGGAGAAGCGAGGAACCACTGCAGTTCAATGACTTATACGACGACCTGGCATTGCGTCTTAAGCCATCAGGGTTGTCACCATCCCCTGTTGAATGTCAATAGGAACTCTGCAATCCACATGTCGACGTCGTCATAATACAGGGGGACGTCTCCAGGGGTTATGGTAAAAATTAGAAAGGCGTCAACCTTGAGCCATTCAAGCTTCTTTGGTTTCTGGGGCGGATTTCTGAGCTGGGACAAGTACCCGGCAGAAGCGTTGTTTTTCGGCCCTGTCTGAAACTAGCCATCGTCCCACGTGCTGGCAAGCTGGTAGTTGGGGCCATCGAATGGTAAGTTTCAAATGCAGTCGACACGAAGGCCCTGGCGTTGTGATGCCATGGTTTCAAGTTGCGCTGTCGTGTTAGGAACTCTGACGTGCTTTATGGGGTTGCGGGTATATGGGTCGAGGAGATCGACCGCCGGCCAATCAATCATCGCTTGCGGGTTGTGTCTTAGAAATCTCAACACGAGGCTGTGTCAACAGGTTTTGAGCTCTCCCGGGCAACTCCCGGGTAGGGCATATCATCACGAGCTGCTCTTGTAGTTTACGACGCCGAGGTATCCTTAATCTTGTGAGAGTTGTGGGGCAACAAGTCTCGCGTTTCGATGAAAATTCTTGATGCTATGTTTGTCTGTCATAGAGTCTAGCAAGAACTAACGTGCTTCCAGTGCATTGAGTCGGACGGAAAATCATCAGCCCACTCGCTGTCTGTTCAAAATATCACCCAAGCAGCCAAAATTCCAGACACACAAGGTACCTGTCATCCAAGCGATCGCGGCAGGCTATGTTGAAGAGTAAAGCGAAGCCTATGTTCCAATCCAGATTACGCTGTTTCATTTTTGGTCGAAAACTTTCCGGTGTACTAGTCTCTGGGAAAAGGCAGGGCGACGATATCATGGACCGTTGGGGCCCTCCGGCACCTGCTAAAGGTGTGGAGTTCCAGCTAGTGACAGCGAATATTTCAAGGGCGTGTAGCTCATTTGGTAGAGCGCTCGCTTAGCATGCTCGAATGTATGCGAGAGGTACTGGGTTCGATTCCCAGCTCGTCCACGATAGTTTTGCCATTTTTTGCCAGCACTTGCAGCGCCGGTTTGTGTGCCTTTAAAACAATTGCTGATGCTTAGAGCCTATTCTGGCCATATTTGATCGATAAACAAAGACATAAGGATGTGGTACCTTGCGTACAGCGAAGAGTAGAATAGGTGTTAGTCGTTTGGGCGTACCAAGTTTCTTTAGACGTCTCATTCCACTTTACTATCTGTCGATAGATAGCAAACCTTTGTTGTGAAGTTGGCAATGCCTCACCCATTGGGGGCAAGGTTAATGTTACGGTTTGTAGTGGGGCTTCGTAGCTGCCCCATAGACGGCGTAGCAGAAGACCAGTGGGAAGACCCCGAGTGCAGTCAGGAGGAGTACCAATCAGAAGGAGGAGCGCAAGTGTCGCAATTCCCTCACTGCGATAACTGCAAGAAAAACAATCATGAAGGCTCAAGCAATGGTAAACAAAGCAGGTATACCAACGACTTCGAATGTAAACATGTATATAGAATGGCCCATTCCCCTGAGGCATGACGACGACTGCTCAGTCAACAATGGAAACAGTTGTCAACCAGCAACTGCTGGCCACAGTAAGCCACAGTAACTATTATGTAAGGACCCCCAGTCCCTCACGTTTTAACAATTTGCCACTATCGTCGGACCCATCTCAGGAGGTTGTGGATTCGTCACAGTTGACTTAGATTCTGAATGCATGTATATATTGCACGGTAGACATCTTTGGATCTTTTCTCAAGGGGGACGCTCGCCCCAGTCACCAAAAAAGACAGCTGACAGATGGTCTTCCACGATGGAACTGAAGAACACACTGCTGGAAGGCTCTACTTAGCCAAATGGTCGCCGACGGATCGACCTTTGTCTCGATTCTTCAATCATCAAAGCTTGAAAAGGCCGACAGAGTGCTTAAGAGAATCCCAGACTACTAAAAATATATTGTAGGAAACGTTTAGGCAGCACACCTTTGGTCGACGCCGAGATTACGGTGATCCAGCTAGCCTTCCAGAGATGGATTCGGATATGGTTCAAGGCTTATGGATATGAGAAACAGGAGTGTTCACACAGATTCAGAAAGTACTGGGGTCGCCGGTTTTTGCACGCCCGTTTGCATTGCTAATTGAGGAGTTCTTCCTCCGCTTCTCTCGCGCGGAATCTATCTACCTTATGCACAGAAGATCCGTCCTTTTTCATACTACCAAAGGTCGTTCTTCGCTAGAGACTCTTGGCTTTCATTCTCCTGATACCCCTTGTTCGTCAGGACAGAGATGCTTATGCAAGTAATCGGTACCAGGTAACCCTTACAGAATCAGTTTAGCAATATTGCGCTTGTAGTTTTCCCACGCCATCACTTCTATCTTCAGTATATGAAATATATACAGTATCAAGGTAATTTGATCCTGATTCTGTCTAATTAAAATTCTAGACGAGTCGTCGTGATGTCTCTGTTCTGTTGTTTGCTTGACCCCTTCCACCCATCAGCCGCTGCTCTGGGCGGTGGGAGAGAATCCTCTAATGGCAGGCGGTGAGCAAACTAGGAACTCTGGGCTGCCCCTCTTCGTTGCCCCACACCACATGTCACCGTAGGAACGCACGCAACGCGACATCTTATCAGTTCCACATCCACAATTTTGGTCGAAAAAAATTTGGCTGTCGGGTCCCCTCTTTGTTACCCGTGTCTCGGACCCCGAACAACAGTTTTTTATTCTGCTCTACAGCTTCCCCGTACCTCTTCCTCTCCTCGTCTTCATTTCTTATATTTGATACCCCCTCTATTGTGAAGATACCAATTAGAAAGAAGATGGATAAGCAGAGGTTGGCCGCGCTCCTTCAGGAGTCGCAAGTTCGTGAGTCAAATCCGTCCCACACCTTTGCGTCCACTCAGCAGTCGCATGCAGTACTCTTTCACGTCCTCACAATGGCTAACTCGATGTGCTGCGTTAGCCAACACCAAAAACCTCAAGGCTGTCACGTCGGAGTTGCAGAAGAACTACTACTCCCACCCCGAATCTCTGCTTCTCCTCATCGAGATCGTCGCAACCCATGAAGATCTCAATGTAAGGCATCAGGCCGCTGTGCAGGCCGCTCGCTTGGCCGTTAAGCACTGGGAGAGGATCCCCAAGGAGCAGAAGAATGCTGTGCGTCAGCATCTCGTTCAGGCCACGATGAATGAGCAGACCCTTCGCACCCGACATGCAAATGCGCGCTTGCTGGCTTCAATCGCTACCATTGACCTCGAGGAAGGGGAATGGGCCGACCTGATCCCAGCTCTCTTCAACCTGGCCACAAGCAACGAGGTTGCTCAGCGTGAGGTTGGCTCATACATTATCTACAGTATCCTGGAGGAGAACCCCGTCGCTTTCGGCGATCATATTGCCCAACTCCTTGAGCTATTTAGCCACACCCTGCGCGATCCACAGAGCGCTGACGTTCGTATCAACTCCATGATGTCAATTGGCTCTATGCTCATGCTCTTTGAGCCGCTGGAGGAGGAGGAGCAGGTTAAGGCGCTTCAATCACTCATCCCTTCGATGGTCGAAGTCCTTAAGGACGCCGTTCAGGGTGGCGACGATGAGAAGACGAACCAAGCCTTTGAGGTTTTCCAACAATTCCTCGCCTATGAGTCTGCCCTTCTCGGCAAATACCTGAAGGACCTTGTTCAGTTCATGATTGACCTAGCTGCAAATACCCAGGCTGAGGATGACGTCAGGAGCCAGGCGCTTTCCTTCCTTGCACAAACTGTCAGGTACAGGCGCATAAAGATACAGGGCATGAAAGACATGGGCAAGGAACTTACTCTCAAGAGCTTGCTTATCCTCACCGAGATTGGTGACGTTGAGGACGAGGATGACATGAGCCCTGCTCGGGCAGCCCTGGCCCTGCTCGACCAGCTGGCCACCGATCTTCCCCCTCGTCAGGTCATTGTCCCTCTTCTTGACGCCCTCCCCAAGTTTGCTACCTCCAGCGAGGCAGGCTACCGGAAGGCTGGCATTCTTGCCCTTGGTACCGTCTGCGAGGGTGCTCCGGAGTTCATCTCCTCCCAGATCAAGGGTATCATGCCCGTGGCCCTCAATCTTCTCAATGACGCTGACATTGGTGTCCGTCACACCGCCCTCATTGGCATTGCTCGCCTGTCCGAGGATCTTGCCGAGGAGATTTCCGAGTACAACGAGCCCGTGATGGCTGCCCTCGTGAAAAATCTCCAGGCTGCTACTGAGCCGACCGTTGACCCGAAACTAGCTAAGAAGAACATTGAGATCATACGGTCTGTTTGTGGTGCTCTCGACGCCATGTCTGATGGCTTTGACTCCGAGTTCCTGAAGAAGTATTCCCATGAGCTTGTGAGCAATATTGGCTCGCTGATCAGCCATGAGGACTACAAGGTCAAGGTTGCCGCTTCTGGCGCCATCGGTGCCATTGCTGAGGCCCTTGGCGAGGACTTCAAGCCGTACTTCGAAGAGACCATGCGTGCTTTAGGTCCCTACCTTGCAGTAAAGGAGACCGAGGAGGATCTGGCGCTGCGTAGTGGCGTGTGCGATTCCATTGGCCGCATCGCTGCCGCAGTTGGTCCTCAAGCTTTCCAGCCCTACGTTGTGGACCTCATGCGCTCCAGCGAGGAGGCTCTTCACCTGGATAACACTAGGCTGAGGGAGAGCAGCTTCATTCTCTGGAGCTCTCTTGCCAAGGTCTACGAGAAGGAGTTTGCCCCTTTCCTCGAGGGTGTCTTCACCGGTCTCTTCCAGAGCCTTGAGCTCGAGGAGGAGGAGATCAAGCTCACCCTCAGCGAAGATGAGAAGGGCATCGTCGGCACCGAGGAGGAGGTTATTACCGGTGGCAAGAAGCTGAAAATCAAGAATGCTGTTGCTGATGAGGAAGACTGGATGGATGACGATAGCGATGACGACGACTACGAGGATTTCGGTATTTCTGCTGAGGCACTTGAAAAGGAGGTTGCTATCGAAATCCTGGGTGACATCATCACCTACGCCTGCGGTCCGGACGATATCGCGCGCTATCTCGAAAAGGCGGTCGAGAGCGTCTCCAACCTCGTTGATCACAGCTACGAGGGCTGCCGCAAGGCTGCCATTGCGACCCTATGGCGCTCGTACGCGCGTGTTTGGCAGCTCATGGAGCAGGAGACCGGCACCAGCTGGGAGCCTGGTCTCCCCCTGAAGCAGACCCCAACTGTCACTCTTGTCAAGCTCGGCGAGATTGTCTCTAAGGCGACGCTGTCCCTGTGGCATGAAGAAACCGATCGGTAAGTTCGTCCGCTTTCAATGTTCCACTTCAACCCACGTCCAACATGATGAGCATCATGCGCTATTACCCAGCTCACTCAGACGCAACTTCGCGGATGCTGAGGACACGCAATTATCACTTTCTGATTGGTCTCTTATCTGTTTTATTTCTTTTACATTCATCCGTCTTCGAAAGCCATATGCTAACTGATGCAAGTTCTGTCGTCACTGAGATCAACCGCAACATTGCAGCCACCCTTAAAGCCTGCGGCCCGGCAATCCTCGCTCAGAGTGATATGCTGAAGGAGTCGATCACTGCTGTCACAACTATGATCACCCGCGCTCACCCTTGCCAGCAGGATCTGGGCGATGAGGAAGAGGAGCAGACCGTTGAGGGTACGTCGGAGTACGATTGGCTCGTCATTGATACTGCCCTTGACGTTATCATCGGCCTTGCTGTGGCCCTCGGTCCTGGCTTCTCAGAGCTGTGGAAGATATTCGAGAAACCGCTCCTCAAGTTCGCCTCTTCCGAGTCAGAGAACATCGAGCGCTCTACTGCCGTTGGTGTCATCGCTGAGTGCACGGCCAACATGAAGGCTGCCGTGACTCCGTACACCGAGAAGCTGCTCAAGATCCTGCTTAAGCGTTTGTCTGACACCGACCTGGAGACCAGGAGCAACGCTGCTTATGCCACTGGTCAGCTTATCTTCAACTCAACTGACAGCAACACCTACCTTCCCCACTTCAGCACCATCCTTGGGAAGCTTGAGCCCATGCTCCAGCTAGAAGGTGCTCGCATTAAGGACAATGCCGCCGGCTGCATCTCCCGCATGATCATGGCTCAGCCAACTGTTCTTCCCCTAGGCGAAATTCTTCCTGTTCTTGTCAGCCTCCTTCCTCTTAAGGAGGATTATGAAGAGAACACCCCTGTCTACGCCTGTCTTTTCAAACTCCGTAAGTTTCCTTGATCTAGCACGCTAGTAATGACGATAAGACTAATTGCCTTTGACAGTCGAGGCGCAGGAACCCACCATCCAGCAGCTGGCTCCTAAGTTGGTGCCTGTTCTCGAGTCTGTCCTCAACCCGCCTGAGGACCAGCTCTCCGATGAGGCTCGCGACAATGTCCGCAAGATTGTTGCCCTGCTGTTCAACGCCAATCAAGCTCTCTTCGCCAATCACCCCAACGCAGTGAAGCTGGCTGGCCTTGCTTAATTGACCTGACCACACAAGATAGATCCCCAAAAAGATCAAACTGTGGGTTGATATTTCATGATATGATCTACTCTATGAATGATGACAACAATTCCTGGGATGTGATGAATGACGGTATAGATACATGGGATTTTTGTGGCGCATTTAGCCGATGGGGGCGAAAAGGGTTTTATGGAGACTGAAAGTGGGAACTAGGATTTCTTTGCACAAAAGAATGATAGATTTTTGCTCTCAATTCCATGTTCTCATATTGTCTGCATCTACTTGACATTCCCTCCACCCCTAATCAGTTACCCAAAGCCTTCAACGCATCTTCAAGGCTTGTACCGGTGAGTCTCTCGAAGACTTCGGTATAGCGGCCCTTGGTCTTCTCGACAACTTCCGAAGGCATCTCAACATCGGGTTTGCCTTTCTGGGGCCAAGTGTTAGTAACGGGTAAAAATTATGGCTGTAAGGAGTCTTACCAGGCCATTATCCGTCAACCAATTCCGGAGGACCTGCTTGTCAACTAGTTTGAGTGTTAATACATGTTGATGGGGGTCCAAGTACAGGGTGACATACATGAATCCTGCTCCCGCCCAACTGTTTGCTGTTAGCATTGTTTGGTGTGCTTGGTATTTGTGTGTGGCTGACATACCTTCATAATCCTCCTTGCTCCAGAAGCGAGAGGAGTCAGGACTAAATCTTTGTCAGCTCCATGTGAACTGTCTACTGTGTGAGCTTGTGAAACACGTACGTGAGAACCTCATCGACAAGGTAAATCTCATCGGTCTCCTCATCCAGACCGAACTCGAACTTGGTGTCGGCCTTAGGGACAGAAGTTAGCAGAACACACAAAGCTACTATCTCCACGATGCAACATACGATAATGATGCCTCTTTCCTCCGCATACGCGGCACCAGCCTTGTAGCAAGCCAGGGCCAACTGCTCGATGCGAGAAGCATACTTCTCGCCAATGATCTTGCAGGCCTGCTCCGGTGAGATGTTGATGTCCTTTTCACCAAGCTCGGCCTTGGTGGAGGGTGTGTAGATGGGCTGCGGCAGCTTTTCGCAGCGCTTGAGGCCGACGGGGGCAGGGAGACCGTGAATGGTCTGCGTCTTCGAGTACTCCGCCCAGGCGCTCCCGGTCACGTAGCCACGGACTAGAGGATAAGCAAAGTGTTAGCGCCCATTATTGGTGGAGTGAATTAGCATGGGGCGAATGAAGAGTGAGACTTGCCGATGGCCTCGATAGGAAAGACCTTGAGGCGACTGCAAAACATCAGTCAGTACATGTTTCGCAAAGCCAGCGCTCGCTGCAACTGCAGATGTTGAATCGTACCGAACGGTCATGGACCGGCCACGGAGCATCTGCGCCTCCTCGGGGGAGACAACACCGGACTCAGAAGGGGGGCCAAGGTGCAGGAAGTGGTGCTTGAGGCCTGGCACACGAGACGAGAGAATCTCGAACCACTTCGCCGACAATAGAGTCAAGATAATCCCCTTGGTCGGAATGCCATTCTATCAATGTCTTTATCAGAGAATGTCACCAAAGAACTGGACAAAAGTCGTGCAGTTTCGCACCTTGAGAATGACGTCATAGGCGCTGATGCGGTCTACACACGGTAAGTTAGCTACGCGTCCAATTGAGAATTACAGGTAATATTTAGGTGCAGCATGCCTGATGTGACAAAGAGAAGTCTCGGCTTCTCACCGTCTGGGAGAGAGAAAAGGTCTCTGGACAAATGAAATTAGCATTTGTCCGAGCTCATGTTGTTAAAACCGTGCCGAAGGGGAATGAGTGATTGCCAATCGGCACACCAAGCCGCACTGTGTACGAGCCAACGGGAAATGGCTCG